>BNJU01003983.1_pt1 | contig 122957 bp, 107 predicted proteins | sample 8539281 | NCBI WGS metagenome assembly BNJU01 (sample SAMD00202456, study PRJDB9452) | human saliva metagenome | isolation source: human saliva | place: Japan | reverse complement strand
AAGCGTATGGTTTCCTTGTGCGGACGTGGGTTCGACTCCCACCAGGTCCACTTTTTAATCCTAAAAGGGATTCTCTAAAAATTAAAAGGCAGTATCAAAGTTTAATTTGATACTGTCTTTTTTTAGGCTCTCATTGCTGAACTCATACACAGCTCTTCCGAGACATGGAATGAAAAAGCCCACTGAAAGAAGGAGAGATTATGTCTTCTATTATCATAAAAAGTTTAATTTCGTTTTGCTGTCACTTTTAACATTTCAAGTAATCTCCCTGTTGTTCAGCGTATTAAGTCGTCGTTTTGCATGACAGGAATGACAGGAAAATTTGTTTTCAAGTAATGTCTCCTTCGAAGCAATGCCCAAATCATATACGTTTCTATCCTGTAATAGACCCTACAAGACAAGGATTATTTATGCGGCAATAGCGCTTTCAGATGCTCAAGGTGCCTCATCATACTTTGTTTCGTTTGCGCATTACGTTCTACACGACATGCTGCTTCTAAGTCAGATAAGAAGGGAAGATAGTCAGTTTCAGCTATAAACCGAGCCGCACGTTCTCTTACAGCAGGGCTGTTATCAAAGAGCAGACCCTGTACCCAGCGTTTAGCATCCCACGACCGACATGCCTGTAACCAGTCGAGTGCAGCTATCTTCTCATTAGGCGAGCCGTATAAGAATGTGTTATAATACCCACGCTCCTTCTTTTAAATCAGCTTTCGTCATGAGAATCTCACGATTATATAGATCGGGATTAACGACACGCTTCGAATAAGCTACGACTGGCATACGTAAGGTCCAACGCACCATGCGTGGTATCATCCACATCATTCCTGGTGTTGCCTCTGGGTGCGAGATACTACTAAAGACACGTCCTTTTCCATACTCATTGGCTATGAAGAATGGACGATTGTTCGTCATGTTAGCTGGGGCATTACCCTCTTCATGCACATCGGTCTCCATCATCGCCATAGCCGTGTAGGGAAGAGGAATACTATCACTTTTTACAAGGACAGGACCTTCGTAATACATCACGTATGAACGGTCTCGATTAGCAAGCTCAGGGAATAGTTTTTTACCTTCTGCCGTGAGGGAGAAAGCTGATATACCATGTCCACGATTATCATGCTCGATATCAATTGCCTTTCCACCATTGATGTGCATACAAGCATATCCTGGTGTGTCTGTAAAGAGATAGGCACCAGCACAGATACCCACAGCACCTTTTCCTGAACGAATAAAGTTTCTTATTCGTTCCATGTTCTCCTCTCCAAGATTCATATACTGCGTTGCTCCTTCTCCTCCTGGGATGATGATAGCATCCAAATCACTCAAAGCTCCGTTCGCAATATCGCCCGTAGTGATAGTTCGGACCGTCATATCAGGATCCAATTGTATGGATGCAATCGTCTCCCAAATACACGTTTGCGCACCGCCATTACCTTGGAACACACCCACACGTACCTTGTTTCCTACTCCCATACTACATGCACTCAGTCCTACCAAGCACATGGCAATGATGAAAAACGTTTTTCGTAGCATAATTGTTTATGTTAGTTTGTAATTCTTTTATAGTCTTGCTTGTTCATCATCAACCTGCTATGAACGAAACAAAGATAGTATTTATCTTTGATACTTACATGCTTACATACGTGTTTTAAGTATTTAGACTATCACTTACCGCCTTGTCCCACCTTATTATATAGTCTCCACACATCTACCCTACCCTTTCCTACCAATAAGCGGACAACCAACTCCCTTACACGACATTATCACTAAACAAAGCAGAGCGGCCAATCAATTCCCTTATCAATGCCTATTACGCTCTTTATCACTTACGAAACACCTTACCCAACATCTTCTTATAGGCTCGTGATTATGCCACACAGCCAATGTCATTAGGGTGAGAAGCCTCAATCATAGCGTCTTCCATGAAAGGAGATGCCTTGCGAAACTGATAATAAAAACACACTACCTGACTCTATGGAAGCAAAGTGTAACATCAAACCAACCACCTCATTGTATCATACCCATTATTGTCATTATTGCTATTCCTTATCATATAAATGTACACGGTGCACGAAGTCGGGTATCATTACCGGTATTGAGCCATTCTCAACGGATAGTTTAGATAGCTCCGCAATGCTGCACCACTCCGCTAAGTCATATACATCCATATCCAAAGGGAACCCATCTTGCAGACACTGAGCGATCCGTAAGTCCATAAAGAAGGACATCCCACCTCGTGAATCGAGCTGTTTGGCTAAAGCGATAGTCTCGGATGAGAAGGAAGGCGCATAATGATTGAGTAGTCTCTCTATCTGAACACTATTCAAGGGCGTGTCATCTTCCTCTATCTCAATCCCCACCTTGGCCGCAGCCATAGGACTCAATTGCACTTCCGGGGCAGGATATTTAGCGACATACCCCTGTGTGCCAACCGCTTGGAACATCCTACTATAAGGACGTGGAGTCATCACATTATGCTGTATAAGGATAGTCTTCCCCTTCACCGTCCGTATCATCGTAGACGTTTGGTCACCATTAGCAAAGTCATCACAGTCTGTCCCCATCACTGTTTGATACATCTCCCGTCCCTTAAAAGCATTAGATTGCATCGCCGTAAGGAACTGCATGTTGTCAGAACGGTGTATATCAAGGAGTCTGCAAGCTGGTCCTATACTGTGCGTAGGGTAGATATCGCCTGCATGCCGACGTGTGTACTCCATGCGCCAAGGCATCCAACGGTCGCCGATAGGGTGTGCATAGCCTCCTTCAACGTGTATAAGCTCACCGAGGAGGCCCTCTCTTACCATTTGACAGACTGCCATCTCAAAGCAGTCATACACCACATTCTCTAACATCATACAGTGTTGTCGTGTCCGCTCGGCCGTATCTACCAGTTTCCAAATGTCTTTTAAGGTGAGTGCCGCTGGTACTTCCACAGCGACACACTTCCCCTGTTCCATTGCATGAACGGCTATAGGGACGTGCGACATCCAATCCGTACACACATAAACGAGGTTGACTGCTTGCTGTCGGCACATATCGACGTAAGCTGTCTCACCCCAAAAGACCATCGGACGAGACTTCCCTAACTGCTCAACATGCTGTGCCACCTCCTCAGCCACCTCTCTTGAAACATCACAGACAGCAGCTATCCGAACCCCAGGGATATGACACCAGCGCGTAACCGCCATCCGTCCACGAGCGCCAACACCCACAAAAGCCACCTGCAAAAGGGACATCGGTGGGAGTGTCAACGACAGAACATCACGCTGACCAACTGCCCGAGCTGGGATAAAGGTTTCTAACGGACAAGCAATAGACTTCACTTTCATTGTTATTGTAGGTTTTATTCTGTGCCAACATACTTAAAGCATGGGAAGATGTTGCACTATGCTCTCTTCCCTTTCGAGTGGAACTGAGGCCTTACACAGCACTAACTCACTCCTCGAAAATCTCCTATTTCCCTATTGCAGTCTGACGATAACAACCATAACCAGTCATAAAGCGGAGCTTAAATGGGAGGAAAGAGGCCCTTCAAGTACATTGTCATGACTTGCAAAGATAGTCAATTATTATCGAAAATATTGTATGTCAGCTGACTTTTGGAGATATTTACGTCAGCGCATAGACTGAGATTAGAGCCAAGGCAGCAAACACTTTATTTGAAAGACATGATTATTATCAGTCGTCTTGTACACCATTCAGCCTTCAAAACGTCCGTTTCCGATGAGAACACATGCCCGACTACCCCTGCTATCTATCTTTAATTCACGCTCACTTACGTATCTTTATAGAAAATGATTACCTTTGCAAAGTAGTTTAGAACAAATCACAACGATATGAAAAAACAGCTTATTTTGCTTTGTGCGTTGGCCTTCTCCGTATCGCTACACGTCACAGCACAATCGTTTAAGAAGCAGATTAGTGCTCATCCAGAGCTTTCTGCCAACAATTACCTTGCTTATCCGACTCCTTCTGGTAAGCTGACACCTGCTCCGTCAGGCTATCTTCCGGTCTATCTCTCCCACTATGGCCGTCATGGCTCACGTTATCTCATCCATGCGCAGCAATATCTCCGACCAATAGAGACGCTCGAGAGGGCTGATTCTGCAGGCGTTCTGACCAATGAAGGGAAAGATGTATTGAAGAAGTTACACCTCATGTATGCTGAATCCTACAAGCGGTGGGGCGAGCTAACACCGTTGGGAGCACAGCAACATCAGCAGATTGCGAGAAGAATGTATCGTCGTTTCCCATCCGTTTTCCGTGATTCAGTGTGGGTAGATGCCAAGTCTACGGATGTTATCCGCTGTATTCTGTCCATGGAAAACGAACTGCAAGAGCTGATTCGACATAATCCTCGCTTACGCATTAGGCATGATGCGAGTGCACATGACATGTATTTCATGAATCAATCAGACAAGAAACTGTCTCATCAAAGGGATAGTAGTGCTGTAAAGAACACGATTGACGAGTGGGGCAAACGCAATATCGACACCAAGCCTTTGATGGCTCGCCTCTTTAAGGATAAGGAATACGTGGCCAAGAAGGTAGATGCAGGACAACTCGCCTTCGACCTCTTCAGTCTGGCAAGTATTGTTCAGAACTCAGAGATACGCCATTCGCTCTCATTGTACAATCTCTTTACGTCGGATGAGTTATATCGTCTATGGGAGCGAAGCAATGCTTGGTGGTATCTACGCTATGCCAGTGCACCACAAAGCGGAGGTAAGCAACCTTTCTCACAGCGCAATCTCTTGCGTAAGATTATTACCGATGCCGACTCTTGTCTGGCCCTACCTCACCCAGGTGCAACCCTTCGTTTCGGTCATGACACGATGGTTATGCCATTGACCTGTCTACTTAATCTTAATAACAACGACATTAGCGTATCGGATATAGATAGTCTCGACCTAAAAGGTTGGAGCTCTACTCGCATTGTCCCTATGGCAGCTAACATCCAGTTCGTATTCTATAAGAACCCTAAGAAGCCTAATGCCGATGTCCTCGTGAAGGTTTTACTCAATGAGGAAGAGGCTACGCTGCCCCTTCCAAAGACCTCTACACCTTATTACTATCGATGGAGTGACTTTAAGAAATACTATCTTGCAAAGCTAAACAGCTATCATGAATAAAGGGCTACACGCTCTTCTACCTAACAGCTGGTGGTGGGTACTTCCCGTCACCAGCTGTTTTCTTCCCCTACTCCATTCCTTTTTACTCTTCAACGCCCTGACCGTTTGTCAATAATTTTCGCCTTTCTTAAATCCAACACATGCCCCTCATGGGTTAAGAAGACGCCCTTCTACAGTCAAGAACATGCCCTTCTTGCACATTGAAGAGGCCCTTCTTGAAGCAAGAAAGTCCTCTTCTTTAACACTAAACCTAACCGCCTGATTTATTGAAGGTTATAGACTCGATTATAGAAGATGTCATACCCCTATCTTGAAAGTATTCAGTTAGATAAAACGTAACGATTTTTCATAATCTTACTAATCCTACTGAAAAGGGGAGAAACTGCTACCCATGAAAGTGTTTAGAAATTTAGTTAACCCTAAAAAAATACTTGAAACACCCACTCGATACGTTGGATAGACTAAAGAAAAACCTTAGAAAAATACAAGTACATGACCATTAATTTTATACCCAATGGGGTATAATTACGTTAAATAAGTATAAGATTATACCCGTTAGGGATGTTCTATGCTCTTTTTCATATTTTTTTCGTATATTTGTACCCGATAAGGTATAATCAAAATGGAGAATAATCAATTATCAACCACACTAAAGCAGCTACGTAAAGAGTATCATCTTACGCAAGAGGATATGGCTTTCAAGGCTGGAGTAGGTCTACGCTTTGTCCGCGAAATGGAGCAAGGAAAAGCTACATTACGTATGGACAAGGTTAATCAAGTGCTTCTACTGTTCAACCTACAATTAGCCCCTGTACCCATTCCAAGGCAAGAACCACCATTATTATATTCATCGAAATGAGACAAGGACAGGTATTTGTTAAGAATCAATTGGCGGGTATCATAATGGAAGATGAGACTGGTTACGATTTCACTTACGCACAAGCATACTTAGATAGTGACCATCCCACACCTGTTAGCCTTACCTTGCCATTAAGCAAGAAGGACTATCACAGCAATGTTCTATTTTCCTTCTTTGATGGTCTCATACCCGAAGGCTGGATGCTGAATATTGCTGAACGGAACTGGAAAATCAATCGACATGACCGCATGGGATTACTACTCTCATGCTGTCGTGATTGTATAGGTGATATTAGTATTGTCCCCATTGAACAAAAAGAAACGGAAAGATGAAACGATGTTTGTGCTGTTATAGACCCTTGCATGCAGGAGAAATAGACTATCACCCGCAATGTGCAAAGAAGATATTTGGCTCTCCCACAGCGCCAGTATTACCATATACACGTAAGGACATCAACGACTTAGCGCAGGTAATCGTTGCTAATAGCATCACTGTGACAGGTGTACAATCAAAGTTATCAATAGACCTTCAACAGGATAATACAGGTGGGCCTCAACGCTTAACAACAGCGGGCTTGATGGGACGCTATATCCTTAAACCACAAACAGAACGTTTTGAACGACTGCCCGAAATAGAAGACCTCTCTATGCACTTGGCTGAGATTGCAAAAATACCGACCGTCCCTCATGCGCTCATTCGCTTTGTTGATGGCGAATTGAATTACATCACACGGCGAATAGATAGGACAGACGATGGGCAGAAACTACCTATGGAAGACATGTGTCAATTGAGCGGTAAGCTCACAGAACAGAAATATCAAGGTAGCTATGAGTTGATTGCAAAAATCATAGAACAGTATTCAAGTTTACCGCAATTGGATAAGATAAACTATTGGCAACAGGTGGTCTTCTCATGGATTATTGGTAATGCTGATATGCACTTAAAGAACTTCTCCTTGTATAGTCCACGCACAGCTCAATACGTCCTCAGCCCTACATACGACCAAGTGTCTACTAAGATTGTTATGTCAGAAGACACGGAAGAAATGGCATTAAGCCTCAACGGCTTCAAAAAGAAACTACTTGTTTATGACTTTAGAGAGGCGATGTATTCCACAGACATTACTGAGGTAGTGACAAATAGGATACTGTCTGACTTCTCAAAGTTTAGAGATAAGTGGTTTACTTGTATAGATTCTTCATTCATAAGTGACGATCAGAAACAGAGCTATAAAGCTCTTATCGATAGTCGATTAGATGTATTAGCATGGGAATAACTGCTCCTTTGTACATAAAGTAGAGATATTCACGAAGCTTTTGAAATAGCTACTGACACAATCTGGACACACTATAAGAAAAGAGGAAATCATTATTTGCTGTCATTCCTATCATTGCTTTTGCATTAAAAAAGTGTTGTGCACCAACGAGTTAACGCAAATGTTAAAAATGACAGCAAATAAAAACAAAACTAAATCAGGGATTTATCATGTCTTATAGAGAGTTTTTATTTTAGGTAAATCACTTTGCTTTGTCCACAACTTTCAATAGGTCGCGCCCCCGTACATGCTTATTTGCAAATAGACGAATGATATTCTGGAAAGGAACTGGCATCTGTACAAAGTCGCTATTATCACAGTCAAAGACAGAACGCCTATTTACCTCAAGCCATACACATACATCTCCTTGTCCATATTGTTCAGCGTCTCCATCATAATTTATAGATGCCTCTGGATGCTGATGGATGAAAGTAACAATACTATCATTCGCCTCCGGAGACAACTTAAAACTAATTTTATTCTTAAAATCAATCCCATCGTCGTCTATACTCATTATCCGTGTCCGTGTGTTATATTCGAACTCATAGTTTGGAAGAGAGCTTCCGTAACAGAATAAATGACAATAAAGAATATAGTTTCGTTCCTTCATCAGATAAGACTTACGTAGGTTTAGAATTTCCTTCTGATGCCGCTTATATAATAAGGAGTCGGTAACAAAAAGGGTATAAGCCTTCATACCTCGGTCTTCATCAAGCTTATTATCCGACCATGCAATCAGTACTCCCCACTGATCATAGAACTTCCATTGTGCAGAATCAGGGATTAGTGGTGAATCTCTGAGGCGTCCTTTAGACCTTACTTTATTTACTATTCCTCCCCTATCACATACGAAGAAGGAGCCAACGGAGGCATAACCATCTGTGATAATATGGTTCTTATCCTCATACCACACAGTTTTTGGAGCTTCAATAGTGAACAAAAGCAGACCGATAAATCCAACCACAAACACAATCCCACTAATGAGGATTATCGCTAAGACACCTAATATCTCATTATAGTTAAAGGTCTTCTTGATGACTCTCACTATAGGATAAAGCCATATAGGGAGGGTGCAGAGCATGCCATAATACAATATGCTGTCTAAGACAACATTGAGCTGCAAGTCATCAGACAGGCACATGTGCAATATCCACCAACTGAAGCACAGTAGGATGTGAAGTAAGAAGATGGAATATACAATCCGCTTAGTTGTCATAACAATCAGTATTTGTTATGGATAAGGAATATACTCCCTTATTCGTGCGTGATAAATCGTTGTTCGGCTAACTGCTCATACTTCGTACCCTTACGACCATAGTTAGCGTACGGATAGATACTGATTCCCCCACGAGGAGTGAAGATGCCTGTCACCTCGATGTACTTAGGATCCATCAACTTGATGAGGTCCTTCATGATAGTATTCACACAGTCTTCATGGAAATCACCATGATTACGGAAGCTAAAAAGATAGAGTTTAAGACTCTTACTCTCAACCATTCGCTCGTCAGGGACGTATGAGATACGTATCTCAGCAAAGTCTGGTTGTCCCGTAATAGGGCACAGACTCGTGAACTCAGGACAGTTAAAGCGTACCCAATAGTCATTCTCTGGATGCTTGTTCATAAACGTCTCCAACACCTCTGGCGCATAATCCATTCTGTATTGGGTTGCAGAACCTAACGACTGCAAGCCCTCTTCGTTTCTTTCCATAATCGTTTATATTGTTTTACTTGCAAAGGTAATACATTGTTAGTAAACTACAAACACCTACACAAGATATCGTCTTATCAACTTTAAGAAAGTAAGTAAACAATGAGAAAAGACATACTATTATTTCACTCGCTCATAATGAGTCTCACCGCAAACACGCAACAGAAATTCGCTTTTTAGTAGGTTAAAGAGTGTACTATGATACATACTATCTGTATTTGAACTACTAACAACACTATTTTCCAAGCTTCAAAATGACTTTTAAGCTAATGAACTACGAAAAAAGGGGATGTGTCTTCTGATTGACACATCCCCTTTCTTTCGCCTATCCACTTATGTTTATTGTAAAGAGAAAATCTTCCATATACTATAGTTCACACCGTTGTCATAAACATCTTCGCCTTCATGTTGCTTTAACTTCTTTACTACACGGATAGTGATAGGCAAGGCTATTACCTCATAAAGCGTCTTTAACACTACCTGCCAAAGCATTAGTTTTGGCAATTCAGGGGTAGGAACAACACCACCCAATGCCAATGGGAAGAAGATAAGAGAGTCAAGACTCTCACCAGCAATGGTACTCAAGATGGCACGCCATGAGAAATGACGACCTCCATCACGTAGCTTCATCTTACTCATCACGTAGGCATTAGCGAATGAACCTACGATGAAAGCAACGAAAGAGGCTGCTGCCACACGTGGAGCAAGACCAAAGATAGCATGGAACCCTGCTTCATTCGTCCAATAAGGGGCACCCGGTATCCAGTCACACAACGCTCCCATCGCCACGAAGAAGAAGTTCATTGCAAAGCCCGTCCATATCAACAGACGTGCTTTTTGGAACCCCCACACCTCACAAACACAGTCGTTGATGATGTAAGAGATTGGGAAGACGATGAGTCCACCCGTCAATGAGATACCTAACACAGAGATTTGCTTTGTCTCGAGGATGTTTGCCGCAATAAGGCAAACGCAAAAGAGGATGCTGAAAAGCATAAACAGCACACTCACTTGTTGTTTACTTTTTGTCATTGTCTTGTTTTGTTAAAGGGGGTTGAGCAAGTACCCCTATTCAATTAAGCGGCTGCAAAGATACACATTAATATTGAAATAACTCTAAATAATACAAGAAAAGAGAGAGTGTGCTAAGTTATTGTTCTATCAGAACAGACACTCTAAGCATCTGTAAGACCAATATCTTAACACACTCTCTATCATGTATTATAGCCCTAATCGTGGCAAAATAGGCAATATAAGTCTAAATGTAGCAAATTACTATATTACCCTTTTTACACCATCGGAGCTTAATCCTCCCAAGGAGTGAACTCAATTTCGCCCCATTCACTTTCCTTAGCTTCGAACCACCTACGCCATCAGTGGCTCCACTATCACCTGGTTGTGAGTTCGAGGACTCTACAGGAACACCGCTCTGGTTACCGAAATGGCCATCAAGGATATCACCATTTACATTCAAAACCACCACCTCACATTGAGGGGTTAAATATATCTTCTTCATGACTTTATCCTCCTTTGATTATTTAATTACGACCTTCTTACCATTAACGATATAGATACCACGTGTTGGATTCTCTACACGACGACCCTGTAAGTCATAGTAAACACCATCATCAGTGCTATTCTTTGAGTTTTCGATAGTCTCTATACCAGTTGTACCACCGTCCTCAAACTCTAAGACAAAGCTCTTTGCCTGTGCTTCAGTGCTGGTAAGGACAAGGAATGCCTTGTTGCCTGGGATATTAGTAACATTATTCTTCACCTTATAGAAACCTATTGGGTTTCTGCTATCAGCGGTGTTGATATTGAAAGCACGGATGTTATCATGCGTTACATTGTAGTCATTTCCTGCACCATCCTTCACTGTCAAGCCATTGATAGCCCCTCCAAAGAATGTTCCACAGAGACGGTTATTACTTGTCTTAGGTTTTTCATCACCCGTAGGCAACAACTGATTGTCAACAGGATTCGTAGAGTTACATTCCAAAACAACGGCGGTCTGAGCTGGAACAACATCGCCTTGCTGAGCAAGTTTCTTCACTCTTGCGAAGTAATAACCATCTGCATTCTTAGCATCAACGCCCTCAATGGTGTAAGCTTTTACGTCACCAACTATCTTGAAGGGGAAGTCCACATACAATGTAGTGTAATACTTGCCATCTCTACCCTTCATGTTAGCAGAAGGCTTAACACCAAAGTAGTTTATATCATCAACCTTTTCAAGGATCCACATAGCAGCATCTCCTGTCACAGGGAGCTCAGGACCAAAGTATTCGTCCGTAGTATTATTATTGACAAAGTCGAACTTTGCCTCCGTTCCGTCATATTCATTATGTGCTGTCCCTGTCGGATTAGCAGGATTATAGGCTGTTCCTGAAGGGTCAACCTTCTTTAATGCACCAGAGATAAGATAGTAAGTTTGCCCTTGATTGATACGATTTTCTGCACGTGTAGTACCAATATAATGCTTTATAACATTAACAATATCAGCATTAGCATTTGGACTACTTTCTATCTTTGCTAAGGCAAGACGCTCTATTTCATACCATACATCGTCTGGATTGCCACGGTCTAAAGCTGCCTTCAAGTTAGGATAGCTATCCAGTACATTACCTGCCTTCGATTTTACAATAGGCCAAAGATCACAGATTGGTTGCATGGAAGGAACTGTCGCAAAGGCATAATAAGCATCACGCCCATCAGATGTTTTTACAGGCTTTAAGTGCATTTTCAAATCCCATTGCCCAATTACACTAGTATCAAAAAGCCCATAAGCTATGCTACCCTTAAAAGCACCAAACTTTTCAATCAGCTTGTCTTTCACAGCTTTCTCCACCGCTTCAATTTTAGGGTTTAGGTATTCATTAATCACATCAACACCTTGTGAACGGAGAGTTGTCACATTAAGCCTGCTTGCGTCTTTGTCATCAACCTTTGTTTTAAGGTGGATTACCGTACCAGGCAATGTAGTTGCTTCAGCCTTAGTGGCATTAGGCTGTGCCGCAATCTTTCCAGTTACATAAACATACTGCTTGCCATCGGTACGCTGACGAGCATTTACAATACGATAATAACCATCATCTGGTTTTGTTACAGTAGCTGGTGCTTGTGCTGACGCAGCCACAGAAAAGAATCCTAACACAAGTGTCAGGACTGAATGTAAATGTTTAACCATAAGTTTTATATTATATAAGAGTTTATTTAGCTTACATGTTTTGTCTCTTTAATTTAGCTGTGCAAAAATAATACTTTATGTAAATAGCAATACAAAACAGCATGTATTATTAATAAAAATTCAACATAATGCAACTTTATGTCATTCTTTTTCGAGTACATTTACATAACTTTTATAGATTAAAGTATTTAAGACATATATTAACCAGCCGTGTTTATATTTCTGAAATTTAATTTACTATAACCGAATAAACCGTATGATCAACTATTTTTCATGCTCGCCTAATATATCACTTTACGCATAAAGCGAGGGTAAACGCATAAAAAAACATAATTATTCATGGTGATAAGCAGAAAATCAGTACTTTTGTAGTCTTATCAAAGAATAATTAATTATGAAGAAGATTATTTTAATATCAATGTTAGCTACGGCTGTCTTCACCGCTAATGCACAAGACACCAAGCCATACGAGGAGAAGATGTCTCAAATAGAGGCGCAGTTTAAGAAACTTGAAGCTGACTATCAGGCATTCGGAAAGAAAGATCCTTCAACCCTCACCGAGGCTGAGAAGGCAAAGATTAGCGAGATTATCGCCAAAGCAGATTCGCTTGGTAGCGCACAGAAGAATGCTGTCTTAGAGATAGCAAAGAAATTCAAAGACACAAAGTTCCCTGCAAAATATATTGCACAGGTGATGTATGACGTTGAATATGACGAACTAAAAGACCTCTGCGACCCAAAGACAGGCTATTATAATGAGCCTGAGATGGCCAAACCAAAGCAACTCTTTGAATCTTACAAATTACGTCAACCTGGTTCAATGTATAAGGATCTTACCATGGAAGACCTCAATGGCAAGCAGGTTAAACTGAGCCAATGGGTAGGTAAAGGTAAGTATGTATTGGTTGACTTCTGGGCAAGCTGGTGTGGTCCTTGCCGTAAGGAAATGCCAAATGTCGTTGAGGCTTACAAGCGTTTCAAGGATAAAGGCTTAGAGATTATTGGTGTTAGCTTCGACAGTAAGAAGTTACAATGGTCTGCAGCAGTAGAGAAGTTAGGTATGACTTGGCCTCAGATGTCTGACCTTAAAGGCTGGGAGTCAGCTGCAGCTGCCGTCTATGGCATCCGTAGTATTCCTTCTAACATCCTCATTGACCCACAGGGTAAGATTGTGGCAATGGACCTTAGAGAGAATAAACTACAGGAGGTACTGGCTGAGAAGTTGAAATAAAGAGACTGTAAAAAGGAATTACTGAATAAGAGGCATTGCCTGAGAATATTCAAGCTCCCTTTTGAGGGGATATGAGTTCCTATTGCACACTCCGAGAAATTACGACTTTATCAATATAAAAAAGAGCCCTATCTAACTCTACTCATGAGTTTAGATAGGGTTCTTTTGGTGTTATTGCGTTTTTACCTAACCGATAAGTATTGTTAAGTAGAGGATTGTATCACTCGTTCGTCACTATATATTCATCTCTTCCTAACAACACATTACAAAACATTTAGTAGTCAGCACCACACGTGCTAAGTCTGCGTACGTATGTAAGAAAGAATAAAGACCTTCCAGCATAATCACCATCAATATAGCGAAACATCAACAACTTACCTCTAAACAATAAGTCCATCAGACCATACTAACTAAGGACAAGCAACGCTCCCTTCAACAGCTCCGTCGTTGCTTTAGCCCAGAAAAAGCCTTCCGAGGCAGAGTTAAAGATGCTATTAGAGCAAGGAATAGATATACCCCACGAACACTGCCGTCAGTATTGCTCCTTCCCATCGCTCAATCTTATACTTCGTAAACGAAAAGAGCCATATAAGGATGATGGAGATAACCATCATGGAAAGGTCGGTCATCGTAATCCCCTTTAATGTCATTGGACTTATCACACCCGTAAGACCAAGGATAGCAAGGATATTAAACACATTCGAACCGAGTACGTTACCTATCGCTATACCACTATTCCCCTTGCGAGCTGACACAACACTTGTAGCCAATTCAGGGAGAGACGTACCTCCTGCAACAATCGTCAGACCGATAACTGCTTCCGACACACCAAGCTTTGTTGCCACTGCCGTAGCACCATCAACAAACAGATTACTACCTCCTATCAAACAAGCCAGCCCAACAAGAATCCATACAACAGACAGCCAAGTGGCCATCGGCTTCTTTTCTTTTTCCTCTACATCAGTCCCTTGCACCTTTGCTCCTCGAAGGGTTATATACATAAAGATAAGGAACATCACAAAGAGAATAGCTGCATCAATCCTACTAATATCCTCGTCAAGACACATTATCAATAGTAAAGCAGAGGCAACAAGTGCAAAGGGAATATCCTTCCGTACCGTTGTCTTCATAATAGACATTGGTGCCACCAAGGCTGACACACCAACTATAAGCAGCGTATTGAAGATATTTGAACCAACAATATTACCCACTGCAAGGTCGGATGTACCTTTCAAAGCAGAGATAAGACTCACACAGAACTCTGGCATACTTGTCCCCATTGCAACAATGGTCAGTCCAATAACAATCTGTGGCATCTTCATCTTCTCCGCAACAGCCACTGCCCCATCTGTCAGTCGGTCAGCTCCCCACAACACAAGGACTATCCCGATGACTATAAAAAGAATATTTAGTATCATTAAATCGTACTATATTGAATAACTAAAAACAAACCTAAGGAATAGCCTTCGTTATTTTAACATCTTACGACGGTCAAGTATTTTAATGTTCCTACCGTCGATCTCTATCGCTCCCTCCTTCTCAAAATCGGACAGAACACGTAGCAAAGAGAACTTCTGAATGCCAAACGAGTCGGCTATCTCCTGCCGTGACCGCTCAAGATGTACCTCGTTGCTACCCTGCTCTCCGGCACGCTCCATCAGAAGATAAGCCACCTTCTCACGAACAGTGAACAGGCTAAGTATCTTCATCTTCTGTGTTAAGAACACGTCGATGTTTGAAAGAATACGAATAAAGTTCATTCGAATAACATCATCGACATCAATGAGCCGCTTCAACTCCTCTGGACGCATACGAAACAGCTGTACCTTCCCATCTGTCTCGACACTCACTGGTAGACTCCTATCCTTTGAAAAAATGAAAGCAGGGGCTACCATATTGCCACTATGTAGTCGACTTACCTCAACCTGCTTGCCTGAGAGTGCAGCCATACGGCATACAAGCCTACCTGTCACCACGATGTCTACATACTTGCAAGGCATACCCGCCAAGGCATATACCTCATGCGAAGGTAGCGAAACAAGCTGGTGACTAACGTTACCTAACGTCAAGTCTATCTCTATCTCACTCATTCCTGCAAAAAGCGGACAGGAACGGAGAGCTTTCATTACTTTATCTTCCATGTTACAAAGTTACGAAGTTTCTTGTTATTCCTATAGATTTAACTTTATTTAATTCGTGTTGGACACATTTGTTACCCTCGTTTCTGCTTGATAATGATTACATTTGCAATCGTATTAAACGAACAAGATAAATAGAATAATAATGGCACAAACATCATTTCAAACCACAATTCCATTCCAGTCATGGGACCTTGACCTACTCGTTGACTACGTTCTCAAATTCCATCATCGTAACATACGCAGAAAGGGAGAGGACCTCGCTGTAAGACTAAACGCTCTTGCAGGCAGTCACCCAGAACTGAATCGTGTAGCAGACCACTTTCGCAATAGTGTTGCCGACCTTGATATGCACTGTCAGAAAGAGGAGAATATTCTCTTTCCATACATTATCGACATCTTCAACGCTGCAGAGTATGGCCAAGAACACGCTCCTTTCCACTGCGGTTCTATTCAGTTTCCTATCAATGCGATGATGGCTGACCATAGTGAAGAGCTTGAACGGCATGAACGAATAGCAGAACTGACAAACGACTACACCGCTCCAGAAGGTGCTGAACCAGAATATGTACAGGCCCTTGCCGACCTCCGTCAGTTCCGTGACAACCTCCTTGAGCATGTCTATGTAGAAAATGAAATCATATTCCCAAGGGCTTTAATGTTAGAATAAAACAATGAAAATCAAACGTGCTTACGCTCCGGTAGAAGATACCGACGGTTATCGAATCCTCGTCGACCGCCTATGGCCAAGAGGTATCAGTAAGGATAAGGCGAAAATCGACCTCTGGTTGAAGTCGGTTGCACCAAGTAATGACTTGCGTAAGTGGTTCGGGCATGACCCAGAACGCTTCCCTGAGTTCTCTAAACGTTATCAGGCTGAGTTAGAAGAGAGCGGTGCCTTAGACGAACTACGTAGTGCTATTAAGGATCATCCTAACGCTACTTTGCTCTTTGCGGCCCATGATGAAGAGCATAACAACGCTGTTGTTCTGCAGCATCTGCTTGAAACAAAGTAAGCATTTGCCCTATAACGCAAATGAACAAAAGAGAAGTAACAAAACTAAAGGGGACAGACATCATCGTCTATCCCCTTTCTCTTTTTTACCATCTGACATCCACTTTCTCTATGTCAGAGGTTAATCCTTAACGCTTTAAGGTGAATGTCCTTACGTCTTTGCCTGTGTTAAGTTTCAAGATGAGAACTTTTGACAGAACACCAGACAGGTCTATACGCTGCTGATAACTGCCTTGCTGCAAGAGACTCCCGTCTGTTGAGAAAAGCTGATACGTCTGATACGTACCGTTAACAGTCAGTTCTGTACCATTAACAACGGGCATCAGACTATCATCACTACCACTCGTAACATTGCTGATACCATCCGTAATAGGCTGTGCAAGCAACTTCACGATGATAGGCTCTGCTCCACGTGTTTGGATAAGTAGTGCAGCAGCGTGTGTCTTTGAGTCATTACTCTTAAACCCTACGGCCATCGCCCCACCTTCAAGGGGTAACTTCTCATGTGAAAGTTTAAAGTATTTCTTCTGAGTAGAAGGAGTCAAGGTGATAGTCACAGGTGCTGTCGTACGATCACTATATATATTAAGTGGCTGAGGTGTCATCTCCTGTCCTGAACGAAACGCAAACTTAATGAAGTCATTATCAACACTTAGCTCTGGAAGGTCAGTGCGTCCGAAGGTCACATCATCTATCATAAAGTTCAAGGAGGTCTCATTCCCACCTACTGGACTATAATATGAAAAGGCCACATGGAACTTATCATCAATGGTTAGTCCCTCTACCTTAGACAGGTCTATACGATAGTCAAACCACATATCAGGCTCAAGTTTGACTCCTGTTGGTACGTATGCTGATAGGTCTATATAATAAGGTGTAGCCTTACCGTCCTTCTCTGTAATGATATAGAAGCCGAACTGTTCCTCACCATTAGTCGTCTGATTGCGATACATCACACTGAAAGTAAGGTCCTTACTTTGTGCTTTCTTATAAGAAAGTGTTGGAGAGATAAGCCAACTCTCATGCTCACGTTTGTCCACAACCCCATACTTTAAGAAAGAAATCTGTGCCACCTCGTTCTCTACAACGCTCTGGTCAGCATTCTTCTGTTGCCATGCATAGAATGGGCGTTCACCACGTACTGTAAGGTTCTGCCAGCCCTTCAAGCCAAGGATACGTGTATGACGCAAACCTGAGAAGGTCTCATCTAACACTGCTAACGGCTCACTGTCAGCTCCTTTCAACATAGCGTCTTCTATCTTATCGTATGTCTTACGTGCCTCTGCAGCATTCGGATTAATAGTCACCCCCTGCAACTCTACAGGCTCAGAGGTGATAAAACGCACGAGTGTAGGACGATGAGTTCCCACAACAAACTTGCCGTCACCATCAGCTGCACCAACTGAACTCCAATGCCCGCCACCATCTACAGAATATTCAGCAGTACACTTTGCAGCACTACCTACTGGTGACAACTGCAGTGTATTGACTCCATCGGCAACCAACTCATCGTAATAAAGCGTATCCTTTGCCGTCAACGTGACATTACTTGCACTGTTCCAATTACCATTAAGTTTCCAATAACCTAAGTCGAACTTATGATATCCCTTCCATGCAGCACCCGTAAAGCGACTGTCCATAGCACGATCTGCAGTGAATTTCTCTACTAAGTCGGCTGTAGCTGCTACCTGTGAGACGCCCTTGAGCTTTATGACCAAGGTGTCAGCCAAGACACTTGACACCCTCAACTCAGCCTCATATACCCCTGCCTCACGTGGTGCAAAGGTCACTTTTACAGGACTCTGATAAAGTTTTCCTGTCCTTGTTGCATAGTAATATTGACTTTTATCTATACGGAAGGGAGTATTTTCGCCATGTTTCAGTGCAAGGTTCACATTCGTAATGACATCATTAATCTCGAACTCAAGTGTCTGCTCGTCCGTCTTTCCTGGCGCAGCACTCATCTCACGAGCCTGTCCTGACTTTAGTTTAATCGTCGGAGTAGTACCAGCCTTCTTAAAGTATCCTGTCAAACTGAGCATTCCACTATTCTCTTCATCAGCTCCTGAGAAACGGAGTTTATAGGTATTACCACCCACATAGACACCTGCTGTCTGCGGTGTAATCGTTAGATTGGCTTTTAGTGTACCGTTCTTTGGTAGCTTCTCTACATCTAATTGCATTACAGAAGACGACTGACTACCAGAGAAATTAGGCACCTGCTCAGCTGCAAGATGCATACCTTGTAAGGCTACTGGAAACGACTTTGCTTGTCCCACCTCGCCTGTCATCGTACGATACTGTGGAAGAATGGCAACGAGTGGAGTCTTGTCTCTGTCTGACAAACGTAACACACTGAAATCATCCATACGAACTTGACTTCCTGGAGCTACCAAGAGTGAGAATTCTAAACGTACTGCCCCAGCCGGACAAACGGTACGGAATTTCAATTCGCCATACGCCTTCATGCGACCGAAATAGACCTCTGGGTTATGGATAAAGGCTTTTTCATTAGACTCAACTTCATTCCCTGCAGCGTCCAACCAGCGCAGAGCAAGACGGAAAGGCCCCTCCGTGCGACTACTCTCCATCGTACAATAATGTATCAAACACTCCAACTCGTCGCCTTCAGCGACTTCCTTCCCAGTACGTTTGAGGTCTATCACCTGCTTCAGATAGCCTTCAGCGTCTGATGCTGTCTCTATTCCCACACCGAAACCCGTGTCACTACTGTATCTATCCCCAGCCTTCAGCTGTGTAACCGTTCCTGCTGTCTCCCACTGTGCAGGCTTACCATTATTAAAAGAATAGAAATAAGGGTCCTCCAACAACTCTACCGTTGCTTGTTCAGCAGTAAGTTGACTTGCATGACTAACCGATCGAGAGATACCATTTTGTGCATACAACGTGTTTGTAAAACCAACTAAACAAAGACTTACAAACAGTTTTGCAGATAAGTAAAAATGCTTCATTGACATCTAATTATTGATTAACATACTGCAAATATAGGAATTATTCACATACAAACAAAGTTTTGTTACATTTTATTTGACTTTTAATTTATAATAATACCAATCTAAACTAAAAGGTGTATAAGCTCTCATTAATTATAAGCAAATGGTGGTACTATTAGGCTTATTAGCCCAATAAGCATAATAAGGCTCATGAGTCAATTTGTCAGTCACGACCGACAATATGTCATAAAGGCGTTAATGGTACGTTCATTGCATATTAGTTGGTACAAAACATTAATAAACAAACAAAAGTAAAGGAGATTAAGATATGTATAGAAATTCATGGTTACCAGAGGTTTTCAATGACTTTTTGAACACTACAAATATGCCTAAGGCTAATCCAACAGCACCAGCTATCAACGTACTGGAGTCTGAGAAGGATTATGTTGTTGAACTTGCAGCACCGGGTCTGAGCAAAGAAGACTTTGATGTGAACATTAACAGCGATGGTGACTTGACCATTAAGATGGAAAAGAAAGCTGAGGAGAACGAGCAGAAGGCTCATTACCTCCGTCGCGAGTTCGCATATAGTAAGTATGAGCAGACACTGATCTTGCCTGATGATGTTCAGAAGGACAGTATCGCAGCACGTGTTGCAAACGGAGTGCTCACCATTACTTTGCCTAAGATTCAGGTAGAGGAGCAGAAGGTTGCACGCCAGATCACAGTGGGCTAAACACTCACTGTACCCCTGATGAAAGGTTGTCGTTCTGATGCGTTAAGCTGAGGAACCTTGATGAAATAGGTTAGTTATTGGTGAATATGCCCCTAGACGGAATATGTTTGGGGGCTTTTTCGTGTCTATATATTAGCTTTTACGACTCAAGTGGCTATCTATCATGCACTCAAAATACGAATGAAACCACCCCAGCAAACATCCTCTCCCCACCTTGAAAGAACTCCTCTTGCAAATTATTTTCATGAAAAAAATATTTTCTTTCATGAAAAAAAATATTTCTTGTCACGTAAATAAATATTTCCACTCATGAAAATAATTCGATGATGACTTCCTTTCAGCCTTGAAAAAGTAAACTTAACATATATAGAAGTAGGTGAGAAGGACGAAAGAAAGCCACTATTATCTTCCTTAAAAACAATAGGAAAGAGTATAGTTTTTTAAGATAAACACTTGACAAGTTGGTTATTTATACTTATATTTGTACCAAAATAAAACAAACTCGTACAAAGATAATGATGAAGACTACCTATACAATCACTTTCTTACTGGCTACGTTTCTACTCTCTTGCACGGGGAAGACCAATGGACAGAGACAGCAGCCTACAGAAAAACTATCTACTGTCGAACAGGCAACCATGGGTAATCAACAACGCTTGGCCCCACCACCTGGCTACGAAAAAGTGAAACTAACAGAGGGAACATTCGGTTATTTCCTACGGCATCTGCCATTGAAACCTGTGGGAAGTGACTTACATTATTATAATGGTAGCATCAAACAAAAGAACTACGCAGGTGCGGTTGTTGACATCGACTTTGGTCATGGGGAGGTAGAACAGTGTGCTGATGCTGTTATCTTCCTCAGAGCTTTATGGCTTTGGACGACAAAGCAGTATGATAAAATCCATTTTAACTTCACCAATGGGTTTCGAGCTGATTACATCCGGTGGGCTAAAGGCGAACGAATCCATATTGACAAAAGGACTTGGCGATGCTCGTATAGCAAAGACACAGGACCAGACTATTCCTACAAGACATTCCGCAAATATCTAAATCTCGTCTTCACGTATGCTGGAACGGCCTCACTTGAGAAGGAGTTAACTAATGTCACGGGTAAAGAACTGCAGGTTGGTGATGTGATTATCAATGGTGGTCATCCTGGACACACCGTTATTGTCGTAGACAAAGCTGTCAACAAGAAGGGAGAAGCCGTCTACCTACTTGCACAAGGATATACGCCTGCACAAGAAATAGAGATTTTCAATCAGTGGTTCTGTATCGATCCACAGGTAAAATACCTCGAGACTCCAAACTGGTACTTCCGTGGTAATTATGCTAAACACTTCTAATTAGCATTCGATACAGCTTAGAATAGAAAAATTAAAAGCACTGCGAGCGAACTCACAGTGCTTTTGTTTGTTCCGTATTCTGACTTGAAAGCAATCTTACTTTCTGTCATCAATGTTATCGCCCTCGGTTGGTTTCATGTCTTCCTCAAAGTTAGTAATACCTGCTTTGACGAGGATTTCATACCACTGGAGGAGCTTCTTGATGTCACTTGAGTGTACACGGTCGCGGTCGAAGTCAGGGAGAACCTCTGCGAAATAGTCCTGCAACTCCTTAGCAGAAGCCTTACGCCAGTTAAGAGAAGCCACTTTGCCCTCCTCCTTGTCGCGTACCTTTGCCAACACCTCACCCAATGGGACATCATCAGACTCTGTGAACATAGCGATATCAGCAAGACTTGTCACACGGTCTGAGCCAAATGCTGGCTGACGCTTGTGTGTTTCATCGAGTGACTCAACGATAAGATTCATTTTACCACGGCTCACCAACTTATAAAGACCTGGCTTACCTGCGATTGAAAGAATTGTCTGTAACATTTTAATTTATTCTTGTTTATAATTTAATCATTCTGAAATAACGGAAAGCAGATGGTCTACCTGCGGAGCAAGAGGACGTATGCCATCATTGATGATTTCATAATCACTACGTCGTAACACTTCCTCCTGCGGTAGCTGACGTGCTATCCACTCAAGGGTTTTGTCCCTACTAATACCATCACGTATCATCACCCGATGAATACGAACGTCTTCTGGAGCTGTGACGCATACCACCTTATCTATATGGGTACGCTTGTCAAAACCACTATCGAAGAGGATAGCACTCTCTAACCATGCCTGACCAGACTGCTCAAAGTCGTGAGCTACAACAGGATGAATAATAGCGTTTACAGCTTGTACATGGTCTTCGCTACGAAGGAGATAGGCCGCAAGGATGCTTTTCTGTAACACTCCATCACGGAACACATCGTCACCTATTAGTGTGGAGAGCTGCAGCTGTAAGGACTGAGAGGTGCGCATCAACTCCTTTGCATGCGCATCACAATCGTAAACGGAGATACTTCGCTCCGCAAGAAGCTTACAAACGTAAGACTTTCCACTACCAATTCCACCTGTTAATGCTATAATCATCGTTGCTCAATAAGATAGTCAACCCTATTTATGGCCAGTCGAACATTGCGTACACCATTAGGTGAACTAATCACATAGATAGGACATTTATCGCTATTACTCTTCTCTATCTCTTCGTAGTTGACTACAACTCGGAACCCGACAGGGAGTAGCTCTTTCGTCTCAGCATTCTTTGGCATAGACTGCATACGGTAAGCTCCTACCACAAAGTTGACTTTTACCTTGCTTGGGAAGGTACGCATCACCTTATTTTCTGGCATGTTAATCGCCTCAATAGGTACCTCAACACTCTCTTCAGTAAGTACGTCTGGATAAAGCTTCATCCTCACCTTAGAAGGAATACACTTAGCATCTGTGAACTTTCGGAGGTCGACTGTCAATTCCTTAACGTCAGTAAAGTTACTTATATGCTGCCGCTCCGTATAGACAGTTTGGATGCTATCCAACACACTACGTGCTGCGTAGACCTGTACACTGTCTGGATAGAAATCGACACGTGCAAGATAATAGTTATCACCTGGCGTTACTGTACCTAAAAGACGTACTGGAACCTTCTTATGACGACCAAAGTTAAAAGAGAAAGTGAACTTACCGTTTAACAGAAGTTATCTTTGAACTCTTGGAAAGTTGAAGATTAATCTGACGCTGGAGGTCGGCAACGGGTACTTCTCCTCGGCTTCTACCATCACTGTATGCCTTATAATCGATGTAAAGAGGATGGAAAGTATCATCAAGTCCATAAAAAGCTATCATATAACCCTTGTCTCGCACGGTAAAGCGAACAACGGAATCAAGGTCGCTGGTGATGACCACATTACGAGGAACTCCCGTCATGCGAAGTGAGATACTGAACTCTCGTTCATAAGTCTCGTTCAGTGTCATAATCAACCAAAAACCTCCACTCAATACCAAGAAGAACAAAAAAATCAGAAACTCCTTATTGAATATCCTCAATAAGAAGCTCCTGAAGGTACTGAATGTACGAAGCGATTTGCTTGTTTTCATCAAATCCTTTCCTTCTTTTCTCTATCAATAAGGGTTTATTTAGTCTGTCCCTGCTGAGAAGACTGTACGTTTGCAAATACGTAGTTCTTATCAACAGTGATAACAACACCACGTGCTATTTCGACTTCAACCTTATTGGTTGTCATATCAATATGCTTTACTGTTCCATAGATTCCACCACCAGTTACAACAGAGTCACCTGCTGAGAGCGCATTCTGAAAAGCACGAATTTCCTTCTGCTTCTTCTGTTGTGGACGAATCATGAAGAACCACATGATGGCAAAGATAGCGACCATCATGATAATCATAGGCATTGGACTACCTTGATTTGCAGCCTGAGCTGCGAGGATTAATGTTGTATTCATTATTTATCAGTTATTATATTCTATATGTAATAAGTAAGAGAGAGTAAACAGCTGGACCTACCCCTTTAATAGCTATCATAATGTATATGAGAACCATTCACATGAGTTTCGCATCCTTATCAATGCTTATTGTTATTCTCTCTATACGCTAATTCCTTATTCCTCTACAGCCTGTTCTGGATCTTGTTGCTGACGATTAGCAACACGCTGAGCAGAAGTTTGCGCAATCGTAGGGCGACGGCCTTCACGACGAGTAGCCCTATTGTCTTGACGTTCATTATGAGGATGACGAGGGCGAGGCTCTGGCATCGTCTTCATCATCATACCAGTCTGTATGAGATGACGTGCAATCGTATCAAGCATACCGTTGATATATCCGCCACTACGTGGTGTACTATATAACTTAGCTAAGTCAACATACTCGTTGATCGTTACCGTCACTGGTATATTTGGGAATGTCAACATCTCTGCAATGGCTATCTGCATGATGACAACATCCATATACGCCAAACGAGAGAAATCCCAATTACGACTTGACTCACTCATGTAACGCTGATAGTCATCAGCATTGAGGATTGTCGAACGGAATAGCTTAAGAGCGAAATCACGGTCTTCTTCGTCGCGATACTCCGGTAGAAGCTCCTGATCAGCACCATTAGCTGGGTCAAAACGCTTGATAGTCTTGATAACAAAGGTATCAACAACCTCCTTATCATCATTCCAATAAAGGCTCTTCTCCTCCAAGACTACATCCAAGTCAGGGTTCTCCTGTATTAGCGTACGATATATCTTACGCCATACCTCACGGTCGGCTTCGTATGAATTATCATCACCATTCATGTACTCTTGGTAGATTGTACTCTGTTCTATCTGGTCGCAGAGTTTACGAACAGCCTCCATATCATCTTCCCAACGGCGTTTCTGTGATTCCATGAACAGGTTTAGCTGCTTATTCTCCTCCAACTGAAGAGCGAATTTATTATCTACAAAACGACTTGAGGGAGCCTCTGTCCCCTCACGGGTAGCACGATTAGCAGCAATCTCCACACGATGACGCTCCTCTTGAGTTATGGATACGATTAAAGCCAAGAGGTAATTGTAGAGATCATACGCTTTCGCCAAGCTGAAAAGTAGCTCCTTTTCAGCATTGTCCATATTCCTGTTACCGTTCTGATAGTATGCATAGGTTAACTGGACAATCTTAATTCTAATTAATTCCCTATTGATCATTGCCTTTTCTAAAGATTGTGTTTCGTATTGAATACTTTATTTTGCAAATGTAGGAAAAATCCTTCGTACGTGCAAACATTACTATCTTTTTCTATGTTTTTTTATTGATTACTTGCTTAATCCAGCTAAAAGCGGTATCTTTGCAGCGCTTTTTGCAAATTGAGGATTGAAAGTTATGGATATAGATAAAGATTTCCAATTCCTTAATCACTCAGTGTGTGATGGCGAATTAAAGTTCATATTAATTTAGAGTAACACAATTATGAAAGAAATTAAAGTATCAGGTCAGAAGCGTACAGACCTTGGAAAGAAAGCTTCTAAGCAGCTCCGTAAGGAAGGTTTAATCCCATGTAACCTCTATGGTGAGGCTCAGCAGGATGGCAAACCAGTAGCATTCTCTTTCACCGCTCCTATGTCAGAGTTGCGTAAGTTGGTTTACACACCACACATCTACGTTGTTGAGTTGGTTATTGATGGTGAGAGACACACTGCAGTTCTCAAGGAGCTTCAGTTCCACCCAGTAACAGATGCACTGCTTCACGTAGACTTTTACGAGGTAAATGACCAGAAGCCTATCACTATCGGCGTTCCTGTTAAGCTCGTTGGTTTGGCACAGGGTGTTCGTGATGGTGGTCGTATGAACCTCTCTATCCGTAAGATTAACGTTAAGGCTCCTTATCAGCAGATTCCTGAGCACCTCGACATCAACGTTACAGAACTTCGTCTTGGTAAGAGTATCAAGGTTGGCGAGTTGAGCTTCGAGGGTCTTGAGCTGGTAACACCAAAGGAGGTTGTAGTTTGCTCAATCAAGGCTACACGTAATTCTATCCAAGCTGTGCAGGCTGCAGCAGCTGCTGAGGCATAGTAATCCTACGCCAACAATTAACTTAATATAGGAAATTGGACAAGTATTTAATTTGTGGATTGGGTAACCCAGGGTATGAATACGATGGGACCCGACACAATACAGGATTTATGGTATTGGACGCTTTCGCTAAAGCGTCCAATATTGTTTTTGAGGATAAGCGTTATGGTTTCGTTGCTGAGACAACCATCAAGGGTCGTAAGATTATTCTTCTGAAGCCTACGACATTCATGAATCTCTCTGGTAATGCCGTGCGCTACTGGCTCAACAAAGAGAATATCGACCAGAGTCGACTCTTGGTTATCTCCGACGACGTAGCTCTTCCATTAGGTGCTTTCCGCTTGAAAGGAAGTGGCTCAAATGGTGGGCATAATGGTTTGGGACATATTCAACAACTCATCGGACAGAACTATGCCCGCTTACGTATGGGTGTTGGCAATGACTATCCACGTGGAGGACAGGTCGACTGGGTGCTGGGACACTACTCTGACGAACAAATGAAGGAGCTTCAACCAGCTATCGATTTAGGTGTAGAAATCATCAAGAGCTTTGTTCTTGCTGGTATCGACATCACGATGAACCAGTTTAATAAACTCGGAAAGAAGTAATAGTACACGCTCTCTAACATCAAATGAAGTTATGAACGATACTGCAAGAATTGACAAATGGCTCTGGGCAGCCCGCATCTATAAGACTCGCTCGATTGCAGCGGATGCCTGCAAAAACGGTCGTATCACAATAAATGGTGTCAATGTGAAGCCTTCTCATACCATTAAGGCGGGTGAAGTGGTGAGTGTTAAGAAGTCGCCTATCACCTACTCGTTCAAGGTTCTCAAGCCAATTGAGCAACGTGTGGGTGCAAAACTCATCCCTGAAGTCTACGAGAATGTGACCGATGCTAAGCAATACGAGCTTTTAGAGATGAGCCGTATCAGTGGTTTCGTCGACAGAGCACGTGGAACAGGACGCCCAACTAAGAAGGACCGCCGTCAGATGGATGCCTTCGTCGACCCAGCCCTATTTGGTTTTGATGAGGATGATGACGAGGAAGACGGTTTCTAAAGGTTCTATCAACTTGGTTATACATAATTTATAGACTGTCTTACAAGGCCTCTATTGAAGCCATATTTGCACCATGTGACTTCATAAGAAATAAGAAAACACGACTTACGTACTGCAAACAATAATCATAAGCGGACAGGTAAGTCGTGTTTTCTTATATAATAATGACATACTGAAAGCGTATCTTCTGCAGAACTAACAGATGTTTTTAAAGTCCAATAAGATTTCCAGAGAAATTGAGGACATGACGAATAAATTACAAAGCGAACTACCCCTAACTTCTAAATCTTACCAAACCTACACCTACAAAAGGTTCAACCAACAATAGTCCAAACTATCGTTTTCCTACAAAATTAGCCTTTCATTCATCTTTATTCATTTTATTTCATATCTTTGCAAATGGATTTAATAAAACTAAACAAATGAAGAAACTACTCATTTTCACCTTGTTCTTTGGCTTACAAACGGCGGCTATGGCACAAGAGACGACTGGATTGGATAAGGATAAAGCCGTTTACTTGGAACTATTAGGTGCCTCTAACCTTGTAGGTATCAACTATGATGCACGTTTCAACGACCATACACGCTTTGGGTGGAGAGCCGGATTGAGCTTCGGTTATGGTCATAATTCCAATATATTCTGGGAAGGTTCAGACGTACGTGGCTATGCTGTACCATTGGAAGTTAACTATCTCTTGGGTAGCCAAAAGAACAACCTTGAGGTTGGTGTGGGTGCCAGTGTGGGTATATACAATATACACGGTATATTTGTGGAGTCTGTAGATGGCCCTACGTCTTCGCTGTCAGCTGACCAGCAGAAGCATGCTGTGGGAGAGTATAACACTCTAGAAGGAATAAAGACCTGGCTGGCTTACAATGAGAGTCGTAACAAATTCGGCTACTATTTCTTTGGAAACATAGGCTATCGTCACGTATCTAACAAGGGTTTCCTGTTCCGTGCAGGTTTCAGTCCTTCTTTTACTCTTGGCGAGAAGAATGCAGTTAAGAAAGCATTCTTCTATCCATACCTCGGCTTCGGTTGGGCATTTTAATTGAGAAACAGATAATAACAAAAGCAGGGACGTACTTATCGTGCGCCCCTGCTTTTGTCATATAAGGAACAGCTAAGGGATTACCTTATCTATTACACAACCATAATTAACTTCGTCATCACGCTTCATTTCCACATACACTGAGTCAAATGGAGTGTAAGTGTCATGAAGATAAAAATAGACTTTACTTCTTATCTTAGTACTATCACCAGAATCCATGACTTCAGATGCAACCTCTATATTCCGAAGATGACGTGAGAAGACTTTCGTTGGACAGATTGATTGAAATCCATTATTAGTAACCTGCTGTACAAAGTTACTACTGCCATAGATGTGGGCGAGCTTTATAAGCGATGCTTTATCTACTGGTTTCTGCTGTGCTTCGTGGATGTATCGAATATAAAAATCTGTTGCTAAATCCGACTGATCCCATGCCTTTGGTATTGAATAAGACTTAACTTTTCCACCTTTAGAGAAGGCTAATACAAAAGGAAAGCCTTCATCTGTCTCAGCTTGATATATACCAACAGAAACGTATGCCGTAGTGTTAGTAATCTCAATGGAAGGACGAACATAGAGTTGATAGGTACTATCTGTACTAATAAAGTCGTCTACCGTAAATTCCTTTATCAAAGAGTAGCTTACCTTTCTTTGATACGGTAACAAGTAGTTTCTTTTCAAACATCTTGTAGTATTTTATCTTCCTCTTGGTATCCGCAGTTTGTATAAGAACATGCCAATCATCGTAAACGGTATCGACGACTGTTTCCAAACCTCTAAAGACACGTTGAGGTAAATCTGTTTGCTTTTGAAGAACAACGGAATCCTTTTTAGGAAAAGCTTTAACTACTTTTCGACTCCCATCGGTACATGCAACTATTATTACCACACCAAGGAATGCTAAAAGAGATGTGGCAATAAACTTTATCAATCGATGCTTTTTCATAATTTTCTTTTTACTTAAGATTAGTCCTTAAACCTTAATCCCAATTAGTTATAACCCCTGACCACTTTTTAATATATTATCGAACGAATCGTTTGTCATATGTAACGAAAGTATTACGAACTACTCCAAGTTAGAGAGTCAGACAAGATGATGACATAAAATGAAAGAGATTCGAAAACAAAACGATTACGAAAGATAGAACTCAACTCTATATATAGGATAACTTACTTTATATAACGATAAAATCCTTTACCATTATATACCGATTTGCTAACACTAAACTCCCTGCAGAATATTGCCAAAAATAGAATGGAATCAACGTATTAAGATTTATCAGAAACTGATGAATTAAAATCTCGAGAATAAAGAGTTCTTTGATAAAAACCATAAACGGTCTCCCGCTTTCTTATAAAAACGGAAGACCATTGCATTTTCATTCTATTATGATTAGCCTTACTTTACAGGTATCTCCTCCAAAGTCTGAACGAGAAGTTTCCAGAAAGGCTCAACAGTTGCTATCTCAAGACGCTCCTTCGCTGTATGTGGACTGCGGAGAGTTGGACCAAGACTAACAACATCCATACCTGGATACTTGCCAAGGATAACTGAACATTCAAGACCAGCATGGTCTACCTGCACAATACCCTCTACACCATTCTGCTCCTTATAAACCTTCTTCAAGAGGTTAAGGATTTCACTCTCTGGGTTTGGATCCCAACCACCATATTGGCCACTGAAGACTGTCTTCATGCCAGCCATATTGAAGCAGCTCTCTAACTGAGCAGAGATATAGTCTCTCATGTCCTCACGGCTTGAACGAGCAAGAATCATAATAGAGGCCTTAGTTGGCTCAATATGTATAATTGCAAGGTTTGACGAAGTCTCAACAACGTTTGGATACGAAGGAATCATGCGTAACACACCATTGTGGCAAGCATAGATTGCATCAATAAGATTGTCCTGAATGTCTACAGGGACAAGATTTGCAGGCTTCTCAACATCCTCTACGAAGAACTCTACATTTGGTTCGATACCCTTGAACTCGTCTTCTAAGAGTGCTTTCTGGCGTGCAACCATATCCTTCAAAGCTGCAACCTTGCTCTGTGGCAACGCCAAAACAACCTCTGCTTTAAATGGAATAGCATTGCGCATATTACCACCTTCCCAAGAAGCTAAGCGTGCACCAAGTTCAGTAACTGCATTGCGAACAAAGCGAACCATCTCCTTATTAGCATTGGCACGCCCCTCATTGATCTCAAGACCAGAGTGACCACCACGAAGACCCTAAAGTCACCTTTACTGCAGCTTCTTGATCGTTCTCAACCTCCTTATATTCTAATGTTGAAGTAATGTCGACACCACCTGCAGAACCAATCACAAACTTACCCCAAGTCTCTGAGTCAAGGTTCATAAGGATATCACTATGCAACTCACCACTTGGCATTTCATTGACACCATACATACCCGTCTCTTCATCACGAGTAATCAATGCCTCTACAACACCATGCTTCAAGGTCTTATCTTCCATGACAGCCATGATAGCAGCAACACCGATACCATCATCGGCACCAAGGGTGGTATTGTTCGCATAAACCCATCCATCAACGATATGTGTGACGATAGGATCGGTCTCAAAGTTATGGTTACTATCTGGAGCCTTCTGTGGAACCATATCCATGTGAGCCTGCAACAGAACCGTCTTGCGGTTTTCATATCCTGGTGTGGCAGGCTTACGCATAACGACATTGCCGCCAGCATCGATATAAGACTCAACACCTACTCTTTTAGCAAAGTCTAACAAGAATTGCTGTACTTTCTCTGGTAATCCTGAAGGACGTGGAACCTGTGTCAGATCATCAAAGTTTCTCCAAAGGCCTTCAGGCTTAAGACTTCTGATTTCACTCATAATGTTGATTTTAAAAGGTTATTATCATTGTTTATTCATTCGCTCAATAGATTCTTCTTCTACCCTTACTCTGCAGGACGAGTAAGCTCGGTTGGACGACCTAAAGACACTGGTGTCTTGGTGAAACTTAGTGCTATCCATGCATAGATGCCCAAGAGAATAACCAATAAGGTCTGAATGGTATGTACAATCAGTACGAAATAGAGAGCCTGATTGTCTGCCACTCCATAGAGTATCAGCATTGTCTTGACTGCAAAGTGCCATGGTCCTGCTCCGTTAGGTGTCGGTACGATAACGGCTACCGAGCCAACAACGAAACTCACAAGTGCACATGAAAGACCGAGGTTTGCTGTTGCATCAAAACAAAAGAACGTCAAGTAATAATGTAGGAAATAACTTCCCCATATCGCCAGACTGTAGAAGATAAACAAGGGAATATTCTTTACTTTACGTAATGAGCTAATTCCCTGCCATATACCACTAAACATTTCCTTCACTTTCTTATAGAAAGACAAGTGACGTAACACATAATAGATGAGGATAACAGATGCTACACCACAGATAGCTGTTACCAACCAGCCTGTTGGTGAGAACATTCCGAAGACATCATCAATACGTGTTCCCGTCTTAGAGAAGAAGTTTGTAAAGACTCCTATCTGCATTAAGAAGGCTGTAGCACTGATAAGTAATACGATAATCGTGTCTACTGCGCGTTCAGTAACTACCGTTCCGATAGCTTTCGGGAAGGCTACTTTATCATACCTATTCAATACACCACAGCGAGCAAACTCTCCTATGCGAGGGATAAGCAGACTAACAGCGTAAGAAAGGAAGATTGAGTTGACACATACCGACGAACGTGGATGCTCGCCAATAGGCTCAAGACTCTGCTTCCACCTCCACCCACGGAATGCTTGCGCCAGTATGCCGAAGGGGAGAGAGAGAATCATCCAGGTCCAGTTCATATCATGTAGTAACACATGCTTGATGCTGGAGAAGTCGAATCCCCGGTACATCCAATAGAGGATTGCACTTCCAAGTAGTAACGGCAATGCAATCTTCACAGTATTGTTGAACAGTTTCTTCGTCCTCATATAATGGAGCAAAGATAATTAAAATGTTTTTTAATGCAAAATAAAATGAGTATCTTTGTAGGCAAATAAAGAAAAATTATGAAATTAGTCAAGCCAAAGAAGAATTTGGGTCAGCACTTTCTTACCGACTTAAACATCGCTCGTCAGATTGCTGACACCGTTGATGCCTGTCCTGACATACCGGTATTAGAGATAGGACCAGGTATGGGTGTCCTCACTCAATACCTTGTTGAGAAGCCACGTGAAGTGAAAGCTGTAGAGATAGATACGGAGAGTGTGGCTTTTCTCTACGATAAGTTCCCTAAGTTAAGAGAGAATATTCTTGGGGAGGACTTTCTCCTTATGGACTTGACAAAGGTCTTTGACGGTAAACAATTCGTACTGACTGGTAACTACCCATACGACATCTCATCTCAAATCTTCTTCAAGATGCTTGAGTATAAAGACCTTATTCCTTGCTGTACGGGAATGATTCAGCGTGAAGTTGCACAGCGTATGGCTGCTGCACCAGGTTCAAGGCTTACGGAATATTATCTGTCTTGATACAAGCATGGTATGATGTAGAATACCTCTTTACAGTAGATGAGAATGTCTTCAACCCACCCCCAAAGGTGAAGAGTGCCGTTATCCGTATGACACGCAATGATGTGACAGACATTGGATGTGATGAGAAACTCTTCAAGCGTGTGGTAAAGACTGTCTTCAATCAGCGTCGTAAGATGTTGCGTGTGAGCCTACGTCAGATCTTCAACACTGGTAAACCTACGAATGGTTTCTATGAGCAAGACATCATGACCAAACGTCCTGAGCAACTGTCTATCGCTCAGTTTGTTGAACTAACAAACATGGTTGAGGCGCAATTAGTTAATTATCAACAATAGAGTGCATGACAAGAAAGGAACGATATGAACAACTAACGGTACAGATTGCTGGCTTAATAAAAGATGAAACAAACCTCATTGGCATCTTAGCGAATGTATCGGCAGCACTACATGAGGCCTTCCCAGAGCGTTTCTTTTGGGTGGGCTTTTATCTCCAAGCACATGGCAATATGCTGAGATTAGGTCCTTTTCAAGGGTCAGTAGCTTGTTACACCATCCCATACGGTAAAGGTGTCTGCGGGAAAGCATGGGAAGAAGGACACACACTCATTGTTCCCGACGTAGAGACATTCCCTGGACACATTGCTTGTAGTAGTCTTTCTCGCAGTGAGATTGTTGTCCCTATGTATGATGATACACATACCTTCCGTGGTGTACTCGATATCGATAGCACCCGCCTCAACGACTTCGACGAAGACGACAAAGAAGGCTTAGGACATATCATCGACTTACTCATGGAAGAAACAAAAGACCTCTTCTTATAAAGAAGGATTGAGAAGCCTGTTTTAAGTAAGAATAGTAGCTAACCTCCCAACGATACGGATAGTGTATAAGGAGTAAGACCTTGTTTTGACAAAAAAGTAAAGTAAAATCTTGTACATATCCGAATTAATACCTATTTTTGTAACATTGAATAATAACACAACGGAATATGATAGACGTTAAGCAGACATTAAATGATGCCAGCGAGCGCATGGAAATGGCAACGATGTATCTCGGTGATGAGTTGCAGCGCATCCGTGCTGGCCGTGCAAACGTAGCCATCCTCGATGGTGTACGAGTAGATTCATACGGTTCAAAGGTTCCTTTGAATCAGGTTGCCTCTGTCATGGTGCCTGACGCACGTACCATCGCTATCAAGCCATGGGATAAGAAAGCCATCAAAGACATTGAAAAGGCTATTATGGACTCAGATGTTGGTATCACACCAGAGAACAATGGTGAGCTGATTCGCCTTAACTTGCCTCAACCTACCGAGGAGCGCCGTCGCGACTTGGTGAAGCAATGCAACAAAATAGGCGAGCGTACCAAGGTTGAGATACGTAATGTTCGATCTGATATCAAGGAAAAACTGAAGAAAGCTATCAAAGATGGCCTCTCTGAAGACAATGAGAAGGACGCTGAAGACAGCTTGCAAAAGATTCATGACAAGTTTATTAAGCAGGTTGATACGCTGTTAGAAGATAAGCAGAAAGAGATTATGACCGTTTAATAAAGCACACAACGGCCCCTCCCCCTTACCCCTCCCCCAAAGTAAGGGGAGTAATATGTACCATCTATCTCAATTCTTTTTAGATTAATGATGGTAACTACTCCTCTTTCATCGGAGAATGATAAGTGAGAGGGGCCACTCTCTTTTATTTTTATGCGCGGCTTAGTAATTAAGAACACAGGTAGCTGGTACACGGTGAAGACTGATGACGGCAAGACGATAGATAGCAAGATTAAGGGCAATTTCCGACTGAAAGGAATACGCTCAACTAACCCTGTAGCTGTGGGTGATCATGTTGTCATCACGCCCAACCAAGAGGGAACGGCCTTCATCACAGAGATAGAGGACCGACGAAACTATATCATCCGAAAATCACCTAACCTATCAAAACAGAGCCATATCATTGCTGCCAATATCGATCAAGCGTTCCTGGTTGTCACAACAAACTATCCTGAAACATCCACAACCTTTATCGACCGCTTCCTTGCCAGTGCTGAAGCTTATCGCATCCCAGTAACACTCGTCTTCAATAAGCACGATTTACTTGATGAGGACAAATTACGTTATCAGCATGCCGTGATGAATCTCTATGACACTATCGGATATCAATGTGTAGAGATACAGGCAGGCGCTGAAGCAGATAACGAGTTTAGCGTGGAGAAACTAAAGCCTTTACTGGCTGGTAAAGTGACCCTTTTGAGTGGGAATAGTGGCGTAGGGAAATCTACCATCATCAATGCTCTCCTACCCCATGTCAACCTTCGTACGGCTGAGATATCTGATGTTCACAACACGGGTATGCATACTACGACATTCAGCGAGATGCTGGAGTTGCCTATAGGTGGATATCTTATTGACACACCAGGAATAAAGGGATTTGGAACATTCGATATAGAACGTGAGGAGCTGACAAGCTACTTCCGTGAGATTTTTAAGTTCTCAAAAGACTGCAGGTTCTCAAACTGTACGCACACACATGAGCCTGGCTGCGCTGTAAGAAAGGCTGTCGAAGACCACTACATAGCTGAGAGTCGTTACAATAGCTACCTCTCTATGCTCGAAGACAAGGATGAAAATAAATATCGTGAGGCTTTTTAGCTTCACGTTTCTTTTGTTCGCTTCAATTTTATTTCACGATAAGAAAGATTTTTCTTCACGACAAAAAATATTTATTTTCATGATGAGAAATATTTCTTTTCACGTAAATAAATTGAAGAAGAGAGCTTTTATAATTGTTCTTTCGATATACGAATGATAGTAGAAAACAATTAGTCTAAAAGCTAAAAAAGTCCTATTTAACGCTTTGTGAGACGTTCTAAGACATGCTCCCAACTGTCGGCAAACTCGCGAATGGTAGGGAAAAGGATGTTAGCTCCTTCTTTTAAGAGCACCGAATCAGCCAAAGGACCACTATTGATGGCCACCGTATAGCATCCTGCTGCTACTCCTGCATGCACTCCAAGTGGTGCATTTTCAACAACAATACCCTCTGATGGTGAATAGTTACCTGCTTTTTGTAATCCCATCAAGTAGGGGTCGGGATTTGGCTTACCCCGCTTAACATCATAGGCCGTCGTTATCTGGTCCTTAGAAAGAAACTCACCAAAGTCACGAGTGACACGCTCTATCAGGGGAAGTTGAGCACTTCCTGTTACAATACCTATCTTTAATCCACTTTCCTTAATCTTTCGCATGAGGTCTATCACACCATCAAACACCTTAGCCTCAGGCATTTCATGGAAATAATGTGCCTTAACATCATATATTCGCTGGGCCTCATCCTCACTAAGTTCCTTACCTAATTGGACTTTTGCGTACTTACGAATGGTGTCAACTCCACGTGCTCCCTCCGTTGCGTAAGAGTCTTCAAGGGTGAAGTGGATACCAAATTCTTTCATAGCACGCTGCCAAGCAATACCGTGATTGGGCATTGAATCATAAAGAACACCGTCCATATCAAAGAGGACTACCTTGGGTTCTCTCCAAGACTCTCCAACGGAAGGGCAGTCTTGCAGAAGTTGTGACATCATCGTAACTTGCTTCACCTTATTATTATATATTATTATCCTCAAGTCCTTCAGCTATGTGAAGAACTTGAGGATATAGTAAGAATATTATAAATAGTACTCTCCGTGACATCTATCCACACCACCCTAACTTCGTTTCAGTAGGTATTCCTCCCCATTCGAGGAGCTTGGATAGGGTGCTTCCCTCCCTTTCGAGGAGAGATTGTGGAGAGGTTCTTATTCCTTAGTCAGTCTTTCCTGAATAGCTTTACTCTCTGCTTCGTACCCTGGCTTATTAAGAAGAGCAAACATGTTCTTCTTGTATGCCTCAACACCTGGCTGATTGAAAGGATTAACTTCTTGCACAAGACCACTAATACCGCAGGCCTTCTCGAAGAAATAAATAAGCTGACCGAGGTAATACTCATTCAGTTTAGGAACGCTAACACGGATGTTAGGGACACCACCATCAACGTGTGCCAAGCGTGTACCAAGCTCAGCCATCTTATTAACCTCGTCAACACGCTTACCAGCGAGGAAGTTCAAGCCATCAAGATTTTCTTCATCATGTGGGAAGAGAACCTTAGCATTAGGCTCCTCGATAGAGATGACTGTCTCAAAGATAGAACGTTCACCCTCCTGAATCCACTGACCCATAGAGTGGAGGTCGGTTGTGAAGTCACAAGCCGCTGGGAAGATACCCTTGCGATCCTTACCTTCACTCTCTCCATAGAGCTGCTTCCACCACTCAGCAAAGAAATGGAGCTTTGGCTGGAAGTTAGCTACAATCTCAATCTTCTTGCCTGCTTGTGAGTAGAGACCTTGACGAACTGCTGCGTAACGTGCTGCGATGTTGTTTGCGAAAGGAACGTCAACAGAAGTCTCTTTCTCCATCACCTGCGCACCCTCAACAAGCTTCTTTACATCGAAACCAGCAACAGCGATAGGCAACAAACCAACTGGAGTGAGTACAGAGAAACGTCCACCGACATTATCAGGAATAATAAATGTCTTATAGCCTTCCTTTGTTGCGGCAGCACGTGCAGCACCCTTGTGCTCATCAGTGATAGCAACAATGACATCCTTAGCATTCTCCTTGCCCAGTTGATCCTCACATTGCTTCTTCAAAAGACGGAATGCAAGGGCAGTCTCGGTCGTTGTACCAGACTTAGAAATATTGATAACACCAAACTTCTTATCCTTCAGATAGTCTGTTAACTCAGCGAGGTAATCCTCACCAATATTGTTACCAGCAAAGAGGATAGTTGGGTTCTTCTTATCATTTACAAGCCAAGCGAAGCTGTTACCCAATGCTTCAATGACAGCGCGAGCACCGAGGTAAGAACCACCGATACCTGCAACGACAACCACCTCACACTTCTCACGGAGTGTATTGGCAACTGCTTGAATCTCATCAAGGAACGCTGGAGTAATACTTGATGGTAAATGCAACCATCCAAGGAAATCATTACCTGGGCAAGTAGCCTTCTCTAAAGCGTCTTGAGCTGCAGCAACATGAGGGGCATAAGCCTCTACTGTGCCTGGATTCAGAAACTGAACCGCTTTTGTGATGTCTAACTTAATACTTTCCATTTGTGTTTATCTAAATGAATCTGTTAATAATTTTATTTCTATTTGTGGACTAATACGCTCATAAAGGATGTTATATACAGCATCAAGGATAGGCATATTGACGTGTAGACGACGATTAATCTCTTTCATACACTTTGTTCCGAAGTAGCCCTCAGCAACCATCTCCATCTCTATCTGTGCTGATTTAACGCTGTATCCTTTTCCTATCATTGTACCAAAGGTGTGGTTTCGAGAAAACTTACTATATCCTGTCACCAATTGATCACCAAGATACACACTGTCAATGATAGACCGCTTGATAGGATTTATCGTGTTGAGGAAGCGCTCCATCTCCTGCATTGCATTTGACATCAGTACTGCCTGAAAATTATCACCATACTTCAAACCAGAACAAATACCAGCCGAAATGGCATAGACATTCTTCAATACAGATGCATACTCTATACCGAGGACGTCTGGAGAGGTCTTTGTCTTTACATAGTTTGATGCCAACACCTCCGTGAAAGCACGTGCCTTACTGAGATCAGAACAACCCACAGTGAGATAGGTCAAGCGTTCCATTGCCACTTCCTCCGCATGAGAAGGACCGCCAATGACTGCAAGATTATCGTAAGGCACATTATATGCCTCATGGAAATACTCCGAACACACAAGGTTCTCGTCGGGAACAATACCCTTAATAGCTGTCACTATCAACTTAGAACTTACCTTTGTCTTCAGCTTCTTTAGTAATGCTTTCAGATAAGGAGAAGGAGTTACAAACACCAACGTGTCATACTCTTGTACTATCGCATTGATATCTGATGAGAGCATCACCTCCTTCATATTAAACTTCACACTGGTGAGATAGGTTGGGTTATGTCCTCTCCGCTTAAACTCTTCTATCTTATCGTCACGTCGGAAGTACCAACCAATATGATGCGTATGCTCCACAACAATCTTAGCGATAGCCGTTGCCCAGCTACCGCTTCCTATGATTGCTATTTTACCGATGTCGAACATAGTCACTAAAGTAAAAAGGTTATAGGGTTATAAGGCTAAGAGTGGGATAAGATTAGCGTATCAGCAGGATGTTATAAACCCCTCTCTTGACGCAACACCATCTCCCTGTTTCTTCTATCCTATATCAGAACAACAGCTTACTCCCTACTTTCTTACCTATTTGCTTCTACTTTCTTATCTTTTATTTGCTTCTTCAATCCACTTTTGGATATCCTCAACAGAAGGTTTCTCGTAGCCGAGCTTGTACTTCTTGTTGATTTCTCCGAGTTTCTGCTGCAGCCCTTGTGCCTTCTCCTCTTTGATATCAGAGATGAGATTAAAGCCTGCCTTACGCAGAACATAGACCCACTCTTCAGCTACTCCGAGCTCAGCCCATTCCTTAACAGAAGACTGTGGTATCTTTGGTTCTGGCTTCATCTGTGGGAAGAGCAATACTTCCTGGATGTATTCCTTACCTGTCATCAGCATTACCAAACGGTCGATACCGATACCGATACCTGATGTAGGAGGCATACCATACTGCAAAGCACGGAGGAAATCTTGGTCAATAATCATCGCTTCGTCATCACCCTTATCTGCTAAGCGCATCTGTTCTACGAAACGCTCCTCCTGGTCAATTGGGTCGTTAAGCTCTGAATAAGCATTAGCCAACTCCTTTCCATTAACCATCAACTCAAAGCGTTCTGTCAAGCCTGGCTTTGAACGGTGCATCTTCGTCAGTGGTGACATCTCAACAGGATAGTCTGTAATGAAGGTTGGTTGTACGTATGTACCCTCACAGAACTCTCCGAAGATTTCGTCAATAAGCTTTCCTTTACCGAAGCTCTCGTCTATCTCTTCTAATTTCAGCTCGTTTACAGCGATATTACGGATTTCGTCCTCTGTCTTATCACTAAGGTCAAAGCCCGTCTTCTCCTTGATTGCGTCAAGAATTGGCAGTCTACGGAATGGTGCCTTGAAGCTGATAACCTTATCACCGACCTGTACTTCTGGTTTGCCATTTACCTCTGTACATATCTTCTCAAGCAATCTCTCGGTGAAAGACATCATCCAGTTATAGTCCTTGTACTGTACATAAAGCTCCATACAAGTGAACTCTGGATTATGGAAACGGTCCATACCTTCGTTACGGAAGTTCTTACCAATCTCATAAACACCCTCAAAACCACCGACAATCAGACGCTTCAGATAAAGTTCTGTTGCAATTCTCATATACATCTCGATGTTGAGAGCATTAAAATGGGTGATGAACGGACGTGCACTTGCGCCACCAGCAATACTCTGCAAGGTTGGCGTCTCCACCTCTGTATATCCTGCTTCGTCGAAGAACTTACGCATAGTACGCAGTACGGTGGCACGCTTCAAGAAAGTATCTTTCACACCATCATTCACAACGAGGTCGACATAACGCTGACGATAACGCTGTTCTGGATCTTCAAACTTATCGTAGGCTTCACCGTCCTTGTACTTTACGATAGGCAGTGGCTTCAAACTTTTAGCCAAGAGGGTAATCTCTTTTGCATGTACAGAGATTTCTCCCATCTGTGTCTTAAACACTTCACCCTTAACGCCGATAAAGTCACCTATGTCGAGTAACTTCTTGAATACCTTATTATATAAATCTTTATCTTCACCCGGACAGATGTCATCACGAGTGATATAAACCTGAATTCTACCCTTACTATCCTGTAATTCTGCAAAGGAAGCCTTGCCCATGACACGACGTCCCATCATACGACCAGCAATTACAACCTCACGGTGCTCGTCTTCTTTGAACTGCTCTTTGATATCAGTAGAGTAAGCATTTGTTGGGAACTCTGCCGCTGGATAAGGATTAATCCCCATCTCTCGCAATTCTTGCAGGCTTTGGCGGCGACCAATCTCCTGCTCAGATAATTCTAAAACGTTCATATTTATAATTAAATCGAATATATTCTTATAGTTTGCAAATTTAATAAATAATTCGCAAATTATGGCTGGTTTTGACTTTTTTATGGCTACTTCGCATTTATAACACTTACTTTTCAATATTTATCCCATATTGCTTTTCAGTGCCTAAACAGATTTTGTTTTTATTATCGAACTGCCTGTTCGGATTACATAACTCTGCTGCTTCCAACCTACATCATGCAACAAAGTCTTCCAAGATACCTACCCGGTGATAATAGATAGTAGATAACCATGCGATTAGTAAGAATAATAATGGCACTTGAAAATGTCTAAGAGATGAGCTATAATTACAGTTTTAGTTTTAAACTAAGTTGCTGTCATTTTAACATTTGACGCTAACTCATTATCATTCAACTGCTTATACACACAGAAAAGATGACAGATATGACTGCAAAATTATTTTCGCTCTCATTCAGCCAATCCTTAACATCTTCATATTTCGCTCTTAGCTCGATTGGAATTGTATGCAAAAAGGAGGGAGAATTTAATTATTTACGATAGTCAGTAGTGGCGCTCTATGTGAACTAAATTGGCTATGGGGATCTATGAGGCTCTACCAATGTACATAAATCGGTAGTCATCTGTGAAAGAAAGAATGACTCCCTTTTACTTTTCCTTACGTACACATGGGCGATGTCTCGACTATCACTCCACCCTTCTGATAGGTCTGCGAGATTATGAAAAGTCATTAGACGGACTCGGGCTAATGACCCTCAAAACAAGGATATGACACCCCCCACTATCACATTCATAACCCACACGAAATCAGAGTGTTATAAATAGTGTTTAAGAACATGCCCTTCTTGCTCCAAGAAGGGCATGTTCTCGAACGTAGAAGGGCCTCTCCTTGTTACATCCCCAGCCTCTTTCGCAATTGAGAGAGGGTACGATTACTGAAAAAGACAGACAAGAACGGACTCACAACCAACCTCTATACAAATTTAGAGGAGGGTGATTACTGAACTACTCTCACAATTTCAATCTGCAAGCGTAATGTTTCATCTCCTTTTATCAGCAGTCCATAAGGGATAACCTCACATTTTACACCTCTCCCATCGAGGGAGGAGAAGGGGGAAAAGCCAGCTGGGGAAGGAGAAAGGACCAGCTGGAATTGGGGATAGACCACCTATGCAACAGCGAGTGAGGAGGCTACCCCTCCAACTTTCATATACCTTTGTGCACATGAGTCTTAGGATAACATAATCCATCAGAACACATGACAACATACATTTAATAGCCGCTTAGCACCTCATAACTATTGCTGTAATGTTGCAATCTATCTAACTTTTTACTACCTTTGCATAGCATTAAACAGACAAAGTGATGAACATAGATAAAGTTTGGGAACATATCAAAGGGGAAGACGGACTAAGTCATACACTCGGTATGGAGTTTATTTCGACACCAGAAGACGACACCTTAAAAGCAAGGATGGCGGTCGACGACCGTAATAAACAGCCTTTTGGCTTCCTCGCAGGCGGTGCTTCTTTGGCACTTGCAGAGAACCTTGCGGGGGTTGGTTCGATGGCTTTATGCCCTGGTATGATGGCTATGGGTATTAATGTACACGGTAATCATGTCAAGGCAATGCCCTACGGTGGGTCGGTTACAGCTTATGGAAAGCTGATTCACAAAGGGCGTACGCTACACGTATGGAACATTGACATCAAGAATGACGATAACGAACTTATTTCAAGCGTACAAGTTACCAACTACGTCATAGCACCACAGAAGAAGTAAATGGATTCTTTTCTTATCTATCGCGAACCTTTTGAGGAGGTTTGTCATTGCTATACTCAACCAGAACAGCCGTCAGCTTTCTCTTCCCTCACAGCCCTTAACGGACGAGAAGGATTTGTTATTGCTCCCTTCAGTTGCCATACTAATGATAAAGTCTACTTGCTGGATGGCCCAAAGGGCACTTCGGTCGTCCTTCCATTAGATGGGAGTGAAGGCTTTAAGGCTATTCCTGATTGGCAAGACGATGCTGTGCTTACCGCATCAAGTATCGCTTATCGTGAGGACTATCACAATGATTTCTGTCGTTTCCATAGTGAGTTGGAACGCAATACATTCCGAAAATTGGTCTTGGCTCGCTCGGTCATCGAACAGAAAGACGAGCACATGAGTCCTCGGGACATCTTCCTAAATGCTTGTTGTATGTATCCACGCTCATACATCGCTCTTTTCTACACACCAGCGACGGGTATGTGGCTCATTGCAAGTCCGGAGGTTCTTCTCCGTGGAGACGCTAAAGGTTATCAAACCATGGCTTTAGCAGGTACGATGAGATATGAGGGTGAAGACATGAGATGGTCTGACAAGAATAGAGAGGAGCAACAGCTTGTGACGGATTATATCCGTACTTGCTTACAGCCGTTTGCGATGGAGGTTACAGAAAGCGAACCTTACACGACACGTGCAGCCCACCTGGCCCATCTCCGCACAGACTTCCGTTTCCTTCTCAAGGATAGGCAACGCCTTGGAACCTTCCTTACAGCCTTCCACCCTACCCCTGCGGTATGTGGAATACCAAAGGATAAGGCACAGCAATTCATCTTATCTAACGAACAACTCAATAGAGGTTATTACAGTGGGTTCAGTGGACTGCTCGGTGAAAACGGTACGGCAAAGCTCTATGTCACGCTGCGTTGTATGCAACTCTCCCGCTCTGCTTGCCGCCTCTATGCTGGTGGTGGTCTCTTAAAGGACAGCATCGAAGAGAATGAATGGCTGGAGACAGAATCCAAACTCGACACAATGCGAAAGCTATTAATAAGGGATTAGCCTAATAAGCATTATTGGCCTCATTAGGCTTATTAGGCTTATTGGCCCTATAGGCCTTATTAGCCCAATAGCCCAAATAGGCCCTATAAGCCCAATAACCCTAACCATCATCACCCAACACCCATCACCCATCACCCATTATGTACAGCACCAAAGAAAACGTTAACATACTTACAGCCTTGCTCGTAAAGGAAGGCATCACAAAAGCAGTTGTCTGTCCAGGTTCTCGTAACTCACCGATTGTACACAACCTCTGCGCTTGTCCCGATATAGAATGTTATCCCGTGACTGACGAGCGGTCGGCAGGATTTGTGGCATTGGGTATGTCCTTGGCTGACAACGAACCTGTTGTCGTTTGCGTTACGTCTGGGTCGGCCTTGCTCAACGTGGCACCTGCTGCCGCTGAAGCCTTCTATCAGAAGCGCCCATTGGTTATCATTTCAGCCGACAGACCGCCTCAGTGGATTGACCAACAGGACGGACAAACACTACAACAACACCGTGCATTAGAACCAAACGTACGCAAGAGTGTCACACTCCCCGAACCTCACAACGACGAGGAACGCTGGTATTGCAACCGATTGGTCAATGAAGCGTTGAATGTCCTACACCTGAATGGTGGCGGTCCTGTACATATCAATGTGCCCATCACCGAACCTTTATTTGATTACGACGTCATGCAACTACCCGACGAACGTCGTATCACAGTCTACCCTGCTGTAACCAATGACACAAGTGTCTATGAAATAGCAGCAGATTTCTTCTGTTCAAAAAAGCCAATGGTCGTCCTCGGACAACTAATCCCCGAAGTTGTAGGCAACTTACTTGAGCCTATCGAGGAGATAAAGAAGGTTGCGGTCGTCATTCAAGAGAAATTGGCTGATGACGATATTGGGCCTTCACAACCTCTGGATGAGGCTTTAATGATGATTGAAGGGGATGACAGCTACCACCCAGACCACCTTATATATATAGGAGGGACCATCGTTAGTAAACGACTACGCCAATTCCTTCGTAAGAGTGAGTGCAAGATGTCAATCGTTGTGAACGAAGGCGGGGATTGTTGTGACACCTTTATGCACACAACCGACATTATCCAAGGGTCGGCAGAAGAGGTTATCAGCATCCTTGCTAATGAGACGGTAGGAGTGGAACAAAAGGCTTTTGTGATACAATGGGACAAGCTCTTTGATAAAGCCAAGGCTATTCGTAATACGATAAAACCACGTTTCTCACAACTGTTGGCTGTCAAGACCTTTCATCACAAGATGAGAGAAGAGGCTATTGATGGACAACTCTTCTACGGCAACAGCTCGGCAGTGCGCCTCGGCAATATCTTCTCTGACCAATACATCTATGTCAATCGAGGTGTGAATGGTATTGAAGGCTCCTTGTCAACGGCTGTCGGTTATGCTATTGCGCATCAAGACGAAGAGGATGTCTACTGTGTTATTGGTGACCTGAGCTTCTTCTATGATCAGAACGCACTATGGAACGAGTCGCTCTCACCCAATCTTTCTATCTTATTGCTTAATAATGGCGGTGGAGGAATCTTCCATCAGCTATCGGGACTGGAGCGTTCTCCCTACCGAGATAGTGCCATTGGTGCTGAGCATACGACCTCTGCGGAGGGTATCTGCCAAGCACATGACATCGTCTATCTATCTGCACATAACGAAGAAGAGCTATATGAGAATCTCGACAAGTTCTTTAACTCAGAAGAAGGACCAGTCCTTTTGGAAGTATTCACCAATGTAGAAGATGATGCACAAGCCTTAAAGGATTATTATCAAGCTTTTAAATAAGAACAACTTGCCATGGTCTACCTTCCTTTTAAGAAAGACTTGGCAAGCTCCCTATAATCAATCAAAAACAAAAAGACCTTATGGAGAAAAGAGAATGGAAGCCTATTGAAGGCTTAACTTTGAGGAAATCCTCTTTGAAGAGTATAACCACATAGCGAAAGTAACCATCAATCGTCCTCGCTATCGTAATGCCTTCACACCAAAGACAGTATGGGAAATGACGCAGGCTTTTAACTACTGTCGTGAAGCCCTCGACATACGCGTCGTTATACTGACTGGTGCTGGCGACAAAGCGTTCTGCTCTGGAGGCGATATGCACGTGAAGGGACATGGTGGATACATAGGTAGTGATGGCGTTCCACGCCTCAATGTACTCGACTTACAGATGCAGATTAGGCGTCTTCCAAAGCCTGTCATCGCAATGGTTAATGGTTATGCCATTGGTGGTGGACACGTCCTCCACGTGGTATGCGACCTCACCATAGCATCAGACAATGCCATCTTCGGTCAGACAGGGCCAAAGGTGGGCTCCTTCGATGCTGGTTTCGGTGCATCGTATCTGGCCCGTATTGTTGGTCAGAAGAAGGCTCGTGAGATATGGTTCTTGTGTCGTCAATACTCTGCAGTAGAGGCAGAACGCATGGGACTGGTCAATAAGGTAGTACCTTTCGACCGTCTCGAAGACGAGTGTATAGAATGGGCAGAGACAATGATAGAGCGTTCTCCACTGGCCCTCCGTATGATGAAAGCAGGCTTCAACGCCGAACTCGATGGTCAGGCAGGTATTCAGGAGCTTGCAGGTGACGCCACCATGCTCTACTACACACTTGATGAAGCACAGGAAGGAGGCAAGGCCTTCCTTGAAAAGCGCAAGCCAGATTTCGACAAGTATCCGCAGTTCCCATAAGACAAGGGAACTGCAGGACAAGGAGTGGCGCATAAAAGACAGAGTAACAGATAAACAGTGTTCTGTTGTAACAGGGCTTTTTAAGACACAGTAACAGGTGAACATATCCTTATAATAACATAATTCAGAGTCTGAATAATAAAAGACTCTGATATACTTAATCATACTTTGAGAAATTACAAAATAACATCAAATGGAGAATCTGAATGCAGTAACAGCCGACCAGTTGATATCCGAGATTATAGAATGTGCTAAGCGCATACGTCGACAACTGGGACCTGGCTTTTTAGAAAAAGTCTACAAGAATGCAATGATTGTGGAACTGCGAAAGCTAAAACTCACCTATGAAGCAGAGAAACTCATTCAAGTGCTCTACGACGGTATTGTTGTCGGTGAATATCGCACTGATATCATTGTTGAAGGAAGGCTTATCTTGGAGCTTAAAGCTACTCAAGACCTTTCGATTGCCAATGAAGTTCAACTGGTAAACTATCTGACTTCAACTGGAATAGACGATGGATTACTTATCAACTTTGGTTCTGATAAACTTCAATTCAAGCGTAAATATCGTATATACCGTAGACTATAAGGAGTCGTGTTAAAATAGGAATATGTTCATCTACTACTCTGTTTTGAATAGATAATGATATTTTCAGAACTATGTTCATCTGTTAGTATGTCTTTACATCAACCCTACGTTAATTCAAAAACGTTACTATCTGAACTATGTTCACCTGTTACTGTGTCTTTACATAAGTCCTACGTTATTTCAAAAACGTTACTATCAGAACTATGTTCATCTGTTAGTATGTCTTTACATAAGTCCTACGTTAATTCAAAAATGTTACTATCAGAACTATGTTCACCTGTTACTGTGTCTTTACATAAGTCCTACGTTAATTCAAAAATGTTACTATCAGAACTATGTTCATCTGTTACTGTGTCTTTACATCAACCCTACGTTAATTCAAAAACGTTACTATCAGAACTATGTTCATCTGTTACTATGTCTTTACATAAGTCCTACGTTAATTCAAAAATGTTACTATCAGAACTATGTTCACCTGTTACTGTGTCTTTACATAAGTCCTACGTTATTTCGAGAATGTTACTATCTGAACTATGTTCATCTGTTACTATGTCTTTACATAAACCCTACGTTATATCAAAAACGTTACTATCTGAACTATGTTCATCTGTTACTATGTCTTTACATAAACCCTACTTTATTTCGAGAATGTTACTATCTGAACTATGTTCACCTGTTACTATGTCTTCTCTTAACCCACGTTCCCATTGTCTCACATTATTATGTCCAATAATGACCACACTATGTACAAGATAAATATCACCTCACGCACCCTTCATTTCCACGTCCCTGCAGGTACCTCACGGGGTGTTTACACAACGAGGAAAAGCTATTATGTCACACTATCTGACACCTATCAACCGGGAGTCGTGGGTGTAGGGGAATGCGCAACACTCCCCGACCTGTCTTGCGATGCTATGTCTGACGAGGAATATGAGCAGAAGCTGCGTGGTTTCTGTGAGGATTTCTGTCGTACAGGGAGGATAGACATTGATGCTATGCGGCCTTATCCCTCTATGCTCTTTGGGTTGGAAACGGCTAAGGCACAGCTGGATGCCAAGGGAAGTATCAACCTCTTCAATACGTCGTTTGGCCGAGGAGAAGAGGGAATCACCATCAACGGACTCGTTTGGATGGGGTCCTTCGACGAGATGTATCAGCGATTAGAAGCAAAACTCACAGCTGGCTTCCGGTGTGTGAAGCTCAAGATAGGAGCAATAGACTTCAAGAAAGAAATCGAACTCATACGTCATATCCGTCAGACCTTCACACGTGATCGGGTCGAACTGCGGGTCGATGCAAATGGAGCCTTTGCCCCTGAGGAGGCTATGCAACGGTTGGAAGCACTGGCACAATATGACATTCATTCCATCGAACAGCCTATCCGACAGCATCAATGGCAGGAGATGGCACGCTTGTGTGCTGATTCTCCGCTACCGATAGCCCTCGACGAGGAACTAATAGGAGTCAATGACCCTGCCGAGAAAGCATTATTACTCGACACAATCCACCCACAATACATCATCCTCAAGCCGAGTCTACATGGGGGAATGACGGGTACAAGGGAGTGGATCACAATGGCAAAGGAACGTAACATCGGCTCATGGATAACCTCAGCACTTGAGAGTAACATCGGACTGAATGCTATCGCACAACTAACCGCAGATATCTATGGGTCGAATATCACCACCCCACAGGGATTAGGTACGGGACAACTCTTCACTGACAATATCCCAATGCCATTAGAGATAAGGGGCGATCAGCTATGGATCAGCGATTAAGATTGTTATTATTAGGCTTATTAGCCCTATTAGGCTAATTAGGCCAATAGCACAAATAACGAACAAGATTGTTATTATTAGGCTTATTAGTCCCATTGGCCCCATTGGCCCAATAGCACAAAAAACAGCAAAAATGACACTACAAGACTTTCTTTCAGAATGGCAGAATGACTGTCCACAACTCCTTGTACACACCAGTGGCTCTACAGGTAAGCCTAAACCGCTGTGGGTGGAGAAGCTACGTATGCTCAACTCAGCCCGTATCACCTGCGATTTCCTTGGCTTGAAAGCAGGCGACACAGCCTTACTCTGTATGCCACTCGACTACATTGCGGGAAAGATGGTAGTGGTAAGGAGTATCGAACGTAACCTGCGTTTGTTGAGTGTCACACCATCTGGACATCCCCTATCTGATGCTTCCTTGGCAGAAGCAGACCTCCATGACGAAGAGATAACCTTTGCTGCTATGGTACCATTACAGGTTTATAACTCCCTACAAGTACCTAAAGAATGTGAGAGATTACGACATATACGCCACCTAATAATAGGTGGTGGTGCTATTGACGACAAACTATCAGCGGCACTACTCGACTTCCCTAATGCGGTATGGAGTACATACGGTATGACAGAAACACTCTCTCACATAGCCCTACGACGCCTAAACGGCCCCAATGCGAGCGAATGGTATAAGCCTTTCGAGGGTGTGACTGTGTGGCTCAACGAGGAAGGTTGTCTTGTCATTGATGCCCCTGCTGTATGTTCACATCCATTGGTAACCAACGACAGAGCTGAGATTAGCCCCTTCACAACAGAAGATAACATTAAAACTCCTTGTTTTCGTATCCTCGGAAGGAAAGATAATGTAATTGACTCGGGTGGCATCAAGATTCAAATTGAGGAAGTGGAACAGCGTCTAAAACCCTATCTAACAGCCGACTTTGCCATAACCTGTTGTCCAGATGAGCGTTTTGGAGAAGCTGTTGTCTTACTCTCAACACAAGACAATACCAATGAGATTAAAGCACTCTGCCAACGACATCTCCCCAAGTTCTGGCAGCCTCGCTTCATCATCCACGTTCCCTCCCTCCCCAAAACAGGTACTGGCAAACCTGCAAGGGCTGAGATAAAAGCCTTAGCACACCAAATGAGTAAGTTAAACACATAAGACTGCTCCCTTGCTAATAGTATATACTATTGGTATTCAAGCTCCGCACAACCCGTGCGGGGCACCCCCACTCCTCTTGACAAGGGTCTGAGAAATTCGTTAAGAACATTATCAACATTGCCCAGATAGTCCTATTCAGAACAAAACCATCCCTTAACAATCTATTGACCAACGTAAAGCAGGAATATAAAACAAAGAGATAGCGTCTCTTATCATACTATTGATGCTGAGAATACACCTTTTTATATATAATACACGATAATAGTCACACAAGCGATATACCCCCACAACCATTCGGCATCTTTTCTCTCATGAAACCTATTCAGCCCTTGCTATACAATGAAAAACTTAATCTTTTGTTTGCCACAACCGATTTTTTTGTCTAATTTTGCACCCACAAAACCAATACGTAGATTATAAATGGACGATTATCACGCGGAGAATTACAATTCGTAGACGTGAGGATTACAACAAGAAGTTGCTAATCCCCACCCTATTATTTAACTATGGAGATTAGCTAATGAAGACATATTGGAACATTAACGGAACCCTGAATACCATTAAAGAATGGCAGCCAAACTGCTGGATTCAGGTTACTTGCCCAACAGAACAAGACCAACAAGAACTCGAAGACACCTTTCATATTCCAGACTATTTCTTATCGGATATCAGCGATACCGATGAGCGAGCTCGCTATGAATATGATGATGGATGGATGCTGATTATCCTTCGTATACCATACGTGAAGGAGATACGCTCACGAACACCTTATACTACGGTGCCATTGGGTATTATTCATAAAAGAGATGTGACCATCACGGTTTGTAACTTTGAGACGAATATGATGCTCGACTTCGTCAGCTATCAGCAAAAAAGGAATGAAGGCTTCACCGACTATGTAGACCTTATCTTCCGTCTCTTCCTCTCTTCTGCCGTATGGTACCTTAAACGACTGAAGCAAATCAGTACTTTGATTGAGAAGGCAAAACACAACTTGGATAGAGGAGTGGATAATGAGAGCCTTATCGGACTAAGTAGACTACAGGATTCGCTCACTTATTTCATCACATCTATCCGTGGTAACGAGAACCTCCTGGCTAAGTTGAAGTTCAAACTGCAGATAGACGAGTTGGATGCCGACCTCATTGAAGACGTAAACATTGAGATGTCACAGGCACGAGAAACGACAAGTATCTATTCAGACATCCTTGAGTCAACAATGGATACCTACTCAAGTATTATCAACAACAACATGAACACCGTGATGCGTACGCTCACCTCGGTGTCTATTGTCATGATGTTGCCAACGCTAATATCCTCTCTCTTCGGTATGAACCTCGTCAACGGAATGGAAACAAACCCTTGGGGATTCCCTGTAGCAATGCTCTTATCAGTCGTTGTTTCCGTTGCTTCATGGTGGTTCCTACGCCATAAACGATTGCTTTAGAGCAGAGAAATAAAAAAAAACAACTTAAAATTAGGTATTTTCAAACTTTTTGTCTAAGTTTGCAAATGATATGTTATATGGTAGAAGACTACCGGCATCTTTGCAATGGTCTGAAACCTTGAATGTGGAAAAACCCAAATCACAAACAAAAAGTGAAATGATGGACTCTCAAGAAAATACCCTGAAGCAGGGTGCAGAAGAAGTTAAGCTGTCTGAAGAAGTTGTAACTAACGCCTCAAAAGATAATTCTGAAGAAGCACAGGAAACTAATACTAAAGCAGCAGAAGACCTCAAACAGCCAGTTGAAACACAGCCTGAAAGCGAGGAGACAAACCCTGCTGCAAAGGCGTATAGTTCAAAAAAGGAAATCATAGAGCGTCTAAAGGCTATCGTCGACAGTGACGATACACCTGAAAAAGCAGAAGTGGAACACCTTAAAACGGTATTCTATAAGTTGCACTTTGCCGAGCGCGAAGCACAACAAAAGGAATATCTCAACAATGGCGGAGACCCTGAGAAATATCAGGTACTACCTGATGAGGACGAAGAAGTCTTTAAGGCGGAGATGACCATTATCAAAGAAAAACGCCAGAAAGCATTCCTTGCACTTGAAGAAGAGAAACAGCAAAATCTGAAGAAGAAAGAGTCTATCATCGAGCAGATTAAGGCGATGGCTACTACTCCAGATGAGGCTAACAAGAACTTCGACAAGCTCAAGAAGCTACAACAGGAGTGGAAAGAAATCAAACTTGTCCCTGCTGAAAAGGCTAACGAGCTTTGGCGTAACTATCAACTCTATGTTGAACAGTTCTACGACTTGTTAAACCTCAACCGTGAGGCACGAGAATACGATTTCAAAAAGAATCTTGAGAAGAAGACAAAACTGTGTGAGGCTGCAGAAAAGTTAGCTGACGAAACAGATATCATCAGTGCTTTCCATCAGTTACAGGAGCTTCATCAGGAATACCGAGAGACTGGTCCTGTGGCAAAGGAGCTTCGTGAACAGATTTGGACACGCTTTAAGGCTGCAAGTACTGTTATCAACAAACGCCATCAGCAGCATTTCGAGACACTTCGCAACCATGAGGAAGAGAATCTAACAAAGAAGACTGCACTCTGCGAAAAGGTTGAGGATATCGCTAAACAGGAGAATAAGACCTCTGCTGATTGGGAGAAACGTACAAAGGAGATAATAGCTATTCAGCAAGAATGGAAGACTATCGGCTTTGCTCCACAGAAGATGAACGTTAAGATCTTTGAGCGTTTTCGTGCTGCATGTGACGATTTCTTCGGCCGTAAAGGTGAATTCTTCAAGCAGCTCAAAGAGCAGTTTGCTGAGAACGCAGAGAAGAAGAAGGCACTTGTTGAGAAGGCAAAGGCATTAAGTGACTCTACTGACTGGAAAGCAACATCAGATAAACTCATTGCATTACAGAAAGAGTGGAAGACCATTGGTATGGTTCCTAAGAAGATTGGTGACCAGCTATGGAATGATTTCTTGGCTGCTTGTAACCATTTCTTTGAGGCTCGTAACGCTGTCCATGCAGACTCTCGTAATGAGGAGCATGAGAACCTGAACAAGAAACGTGACATCATCAAGCAATTGAAGGAACACGCAGAAAAGGCCGAGGAAGGTTTGCACGAGAAGGTTCAAGAGCTGACTGAGCAATATAATAAGGTGGGGCACGTACCTTACAAGGAGAAAGACAAACTTTATAAAGAGTATCATGAGGTATTGGACAAGATATATAAGGACCTCCATATCTCTGCTGCTCGCAAGCGTGTTGACAACTTCCGTAACAATCTGAAGAAGGTTGCAGACCGTGGTGCAGATGCTCTTGACAACGAGCGCGGCCGTCTCCTCAGACGCTTCGAACAACTGAAACAGGAGATAAATACCTACGAGAACAATCTTGGGTTCCTCAATATTAGTTCAAAGAAGGGCAATAGCCTTATTGATGATATGAACCGTCGTATTCAGAAACTCAAGGATGATATGGAAGAGGTGAAGCAGAAGATTAAGGCAATCGATGCTGAAAACAAATAAAACATAACATCCCTACCATGTTCGTCCATGGTAATAAAGGACGGAGGGAAGGGTAAAATAGAAATAAAGAAAGGGGCAATTCCGCATAGGATTGCCCCTTTCTTTGTTCTACTTTATCCACAGCTCCACTCCACAAAAAGCTTCATTGCCGAATTTACTTTCATGAGAAGAAATATTTTTTATCGTGAAAAGAAATATTTATCTTCATGAAAAGAAATATTTTTCTTCATGAAAAAAAATCGAAAACAGACTTTTCTTTACTCAAAGAAGACAGATGACAGGAGTATCTGTCACACATAGTATCTACTCTGAAAGATGGTTTCGTCACTCCTTAACCGTCTTCTTCTTTGCCTCATTCCATGCTATGATACCCCCTAAAAGGTTAGTTACTTTAAAGCCCTCCTTGCTAAGAAGAGAAGCAGCCATAGCCGAACGCTTCCCCGAACGACAATAAACCGCACAAGCACGATGCTTGTCAAGCGTAGCAAGAGCCTTCATAAGGAATGTAGAGTCCAATACGTCGATATGTAGTGAGCCTGGAATATGTCCTTCCTTATACTCATTAAGTCTACGAACATCCACCAACTGAACAGAATCAGACTTAATCAGCTGTTCAAAACCATTTACATCAACATTCTTGTACGCACTTTGTGCTGATGCACCCATCCCTATTCCAAATACTGCCAAAATGGCTGCAATAAACTTTTTCATACTCTACTGTGTAAGAAGATAAATACTTTATGAAACGAAAAAAGAGAGTTGAATACTCAACTCTCTCATCTTTGTTGGGATACCCGGACTCGAACCAGGAATGACAGGACCAGAATCTGTAGTGTTACCATTACACCATATCCCAATAACTAAGCAACTCATTCCCGAATTGCGAGTGCAAAGTTAGCACTTTTTCTTTAACTACCAAAACTTCTAACGACTTTTTTTAATAAAAGAGATAAAAATGTTCTTTAATGGAGTTCTACGTTGGCTAAAGTGGACAAATTAGTCAAATGGTAACAAATTGCTAAATAAAACAAAATTTATTTTGTGCTTCATTCCTTTTACGCTACCTTTGCATCTCATATAATAATGTAACTTAATGGAAGAAACAAAGAAATTAGTAGAACTTATAACAAAAGGAATTCAAGATAAGAAAGGACATGGCATAGTTATTGCAGACCTATCAGAGATTGATGGTACTATCTGTCGCTATTTCGTAATATGCCAGGGTAACTCCACTCAACAGGTAGAATCTATTGCAGGATCGGTGAGCGACTATGTTCGTGAAGCCGTCGGCGAGAAGCCAATCAACTGTATTGGACTCGGTAATGCACAATGGGTTGCAATAGATTATGCGGACGTTATCGTCCATATCTTTACCCCAGAGACACGTGCTTTCTATGATATAGAACACCTCTGGGAGGATGCCAAGTTGATTACTCTGCCTGATTTAGACTGATAAAGTAACCCAGTAATCAACCTTGTTATATCAAAATTAAAACTTCAAAATGGACAATTCAAAACCGAACAACAAACCGAATATGCCTAAATTCAATATGAATTGGCTTTACATATTCGTTATCATTGCCCTCGGAGTAGTGTTCTTTGCGGGAGGAAATGGAATATTTCCGTCAAGTGCAGGTGTAGATAAGGATTATACCACCTTTAAGCAATATGTTGCAAAAGGCTATGGTACGAAAGTCGTTATCAATAGGAACGACAACACCCTACGCATGTATGTTAGCCCAAACCACATCCGTGACATCTTCAAGAAGGGCACAAAAGAAGTAGGAACAGCCCCATACGTAAACGTAGAGATTGGGTCTGTTGACAAAGTTGAGACTTTCCTCGATCAAGCTGTAGCCCAAAAGAAGATTGCCAGCTATAGTTATGAGAACAAATCAAGCAATACCATCCTCGATATTCTTGGTTCTATCGCACCATGGATATTCTTCTTTGGTATCTGGTACTTCCTCATGCGCCGCATGGGCGGAGGTGGCAGCGGAGGCGGTAGTGTCTTCAGTGTTGGCAAGTCTAAGGCTAAGCTTTATGAAAAGGCCAATGAGATGGGCATCACCTTCAAGGATGTTGCGGGCCAGACAGGTGCTAAGCAGGAGGTACAAGAGATTGTTGAGTTCTTGAAGAACCCTAAGAAATACACCGACTTAGGCGGTAAGATACCTAAGGGAGCACTGCTTGTTGGACCTCCGGGAACGGGTAAGACGCTCTTGGCAAAGGCCGTTGCAGGCGAAGCAGGAGTACCTTTCTTCTCGATGAGTGGTTCTGATTTCGTTGAAATGTTTGTCGGTGTCGGTGCCAGTCGAGTACGTGATGTATTCCATCAAGCTAAGGAGAAGTCACCTTGTATCATCTTTATTGACGAGATTGATGCCGTGGGTCGTGCGCGTTCAAAGAACCCAGCTATGGGTGGAAACGACGAGCGTGAGAACACACTCAACGCCCTTCTGACAGAGATGGACGGCTTCGGAACGAACTCAGGTGTTATCGTTCTTGCAGCAACCAACCGTGTAGACATGCTCGACAAAGCCCTCCTTCGTGCCGGACGTTTCGACCGTCAGATACACGTTGATCTACCCGACTTGCCTGAACGCAAGGAAATCTTCCTTGTTCACATGCGTAACCTAAAGTTAGAGAAGAACCTCGACATAGACCTTCTCGCACGTCAGACACCAGGTTTCTCAGGTGCTGATATCGCTAACGTATGTAACGAAGCTGCACTTATCGCAGCCCGTCATGATAGTAAAGAGGTAACAAAGCAGGATTTCCTTGACGCTGTTGACCGTATCATCGGTGGTCTTGAGAAGAAGACAAAGATACTGACAGCTGCCGAGAAGCGCACCATCGCACTCCATGAGGCTGGTCATGCAACAATCAGTTGGTTCTGTGAACATGCCAACCCATTGGTTAAGGTGAGCATCGTACCACGTGGACAGGCACTCGGTGCAGCATGGTATTTACCAGAGGAACGCCCTATCACCACCAAGGAACAGATGCTCGACGAGATGTGTTCATTGCTGGGTGGACGTGCAGCAGAGGAACTCTTCACTGGTCATATATCCACAGGAGCGATAAACGACCTCGAGCGTGCCACTAAGAGTGCATACGGTATGATAGCTTATGCAGGTATGAGTGACAAATTGCCAAACATCTGCTATTATAATAATGACGAATACAACTTCCAGAAGCCATACTCTGACACGACGGCTAAGACCATCGACGAAGAAGTACTGAAGATGGTTAACGGACAGTATGCACGTGCAAAGCAGATCCTCTCAGAGCATAAAGAGGGTCATAACCGCCTGGCACAACTTCTTGTTGAACGTGAGGTTATCATGGCAGAAGACGTTGAAGAAATCTTCGGAAAGCGTCCATGGGTAAGTCGCACAGATGAGTTACTCCACCAGGAGGAGAACTCTCAGCCTAAATTAGAGGATATGCCAGAAGAGGTTAAGCAAGCTCAAGCAGAGCACGAAGCAATGAAGGCAAAGGAAGAAAACGACAAAGCCAGTGACTTATAAACATCTATACAGTTATGAGTGATAAACTAAAGAACTTGATTATAAGGGCTATAACGGGTGTGTTCTTCGTTGTTGCGATGGTGTTAGGTATCCTTCACCCTCACGGACTGATTGCTCTTTTCGCACTCATCACGGGCCTTTCTGTCTGGGAATACACTGGACTGGTGAACAACATCAAAGGAGTAAAGGTAAACCGGTTCATATCAACCATCGCAGGTGTCTATTTCTTTCTGTCGGTTGCAGGTTTATGTGTGACACCCATTGAAGGTTTCATCGTCTTTGTACCCTACGTTCTGACTATCATCTACATGTTTATTTCAGAACTCTACTTGAAGAATGAGAACCCTGTCAACAGTTGGGCATACACGATGTTAGGCCAGATGTACATCGTACTGCCTTTCTCTTTGATTAACGTATTGGCTTTTCAACAGGTAGGACCGGGCCAGATAACCTTCGACTTCCTCCTTCCGTTGAGTATCTTCATCTTCCTTTGGACCAACGACACAGGCGCTTACGTATGTGGATCGCTCTTTGGCAAGCATAAACTCTTCCCACGTATCAGTCCTAAAAAGAGCTGGGAAGGAAGTATCGGTGGTGGTATTCTTGTTCTGATTGTGGCTGGTGTCATTGGCTACTTTGCCAACAACAGCGGTACACCTCACGTGCTAAGTATTCCTGCATGGGTAGGTCTCGGACTCGTCGTCGTATTCTTCGGAACGTGGGGCGACCTTGTAGAGAGTCTTCTCAAACGTACACTCGGTGTTAAGGATAGCGGTAACATCTTACCAGGACATGGTGGAATGCTCGACCGTTTCGACTCTTCTCTCTTAGCAATACCAGCAGCTGTCGTGTATCTATATACGCTGACCTTCTGGATTCAACACTGATTAATAATGATATAACAGACGTATAGGGACAGACAAAGCCGTCTGTCCCTATCTTGTTTATAACCTCGTCACATTCTGACAATGAACACAACACCAACAGTAGATTATCTTCGACAAGCTTTCGACCATTACAATGCTCTTATCTTTGGTGGTAAACTACCCGTACCAAAGCTTAAGTTATCGCGTGCTAAGACTCGATTGGGACAAATGGCATGTAAAAGAAAGATGAGGTTAGGGCGCACGACGTATTATGACTATTGTATTTCCGTCTCTAACTATTATCAGTTAACGAAGGAGGAGATAGACGATGTGCTCATTCATGAGATGATTCACTACACTATCGCCTATACTGGTCTGAAAGACACCGCGCCACATGGCATTGTCTTTCAGGGTATGATGGACAAGATAAATCGTACTTTCGACAGACACATCACCATCTCCATGCGCACACGCAACCTCCAACCTCGTATAGCACAACAAACCAAGAACTTTCTCATATTAGCGTTAGAGATGAAAGATGGCAAGTATTTCCTTTCCTCCGTCAACCCCTCTTTCGCAAGGAAATTGTCGATCTCTCTTGCTCGCATGCATGAGATAGCTCATTACGCATGGTATCAATCACAAGACGAGTACTTCCACAACATGCCATGCGTGCGTTCTTTACGGGGCAAACAAGTGTCGAAAGAGGTCTATACGACGATGATTGAGAAGATGAAACGACTCAAATAAAAGTCTCATAGAGTCCCTTATCCGAATTATTTTCACGACAAGAAAGAATTATTTTCACGACAAGAAATATTTTTTTTCATGAAGAAAAATATTTATTTTCATGAAAATAAATTAGAAATAACTACCCCATGGGGGATGTACACCCTACTGAAATAACACAAAAAACGCCTTTGCAGGAGTCCCGCAAAGGCGTTTTCTGTATTATAAAATATGCCTATCAGCTTAGAAAACTGGTACGATCCAGAAGTGCATAGCACGGTTTTCAGCTGGCAACTGATACTTCTTTAATGGTTCAGCACCCCAGCTGTCAATACCACCCACACCCATCATTGCAGCATCTAAAGTAAGATTAGTGTACTTAGATAGTGGTACCTGATAGCTATGTCGCTGATGTTTCTCACGTCCTTCATCAAGGTCAGAGATATTATAGTGTAATGCGCTGGCAGAGAAAGCAGCCTCATCAAACAGTACACGGAACCCATGACCACCGTTATCAGTCTGTTGCCACCAGCGAATATCGCTTTTCGTACCCGTTTCCTGTGGTCGGATGTAAGGATAGAATTGCTTGTCAGCAGTCTGCTCATATATCCCGATGCGCTGAGAAAGCTTACGATCAGCATAGTTCTCGATAGGTCCACGACCATAGAACACCGATTTATCCATATTATAAGGCAACTGCATCAACACTCCGAAACGAGGAAGTTGAGGTGCTTTGCTGCCTTCCTTCATGTCCATATCCATACTTACATGGAGTGCACCATCCGTTGCTACATGATAGACAAGGCATAACTGGCCCCCAACCTGTGGCATATCATAGACAGCAGTGAGGCGATTCATCTTCTTATCGACCTCTAATGACCTAAGAGTCATGGTAGGATTCTTCCACACAGACAGGCGGTTTTGGAAGTTCGTTCCCATGTCATTGTCTGTCATAGCACGCCAGAAATTAGGCTTCAAACTACCGCCTTCGCCCAAGAAATTACGTCCATCGACCTGATAACTGCTGAGGAAGCCAGTCTTACGGTCGAAGACAATGTTAAAGTTATTACCTGCAAAGCCTACAAAACCCGCTTTCACGTTATCTATAACCTTCACCTTACTCTTAGCAACAGGCTCCATCTTTGGCATAGGTTGCCAAGGCTGCACCTCCATTTGCATCTCAGCAACAGTCTGACCAGCAGCCATTAATGGTTCAGCCGACTTTAACTTAAAGTCGACATTCAAGAGTACTTCGCCATCAAACTCCTTACCTGTGATAGGCAAAGTGTATTCAACAGTCTGCTGCGGTGCGACCTTCAGCTGTTCAATCGTACCCTTCTCAACTGTCTTACCATCATTGACAAGACTCCATTCCATGCGATAGTTGCTAAGATCACGGAAGAAGTATTCATTATAAACAGCTATCTTTCCATGTTTAAGGTCGACAGGATGCGCCCATATATTCTGATACTCGTAGGCAACCTCGTACGCATGTGGATTAAGCTGACGGTCAGGACCAATCATACCATTGCAGTTGAAGTTATTGTCCGATGGGTCTGTCTTATTATAATCACCCCCGTATGTGTACTCAGTCTTCGCATCTACTGCATCAGCCGCCCGTTCATAGTCCTCCAACCTACGAGCAGCATTGAACTTAGGGTTGCGGTGTAAGCCCTGATCAACAAAGTCCCAATCAAATCCACCTTGGAACTTTGGATACTTACGGACGAGGTCCCAGTACTCTTTCAAGTTACCTCCAGAGTTTCCCATAGTGTGGTTATACTCGCATTGGATAAGTGGTCGGGTGTATTTATCATCCTTTGAATACTCCTCACAAGCCTTTGGAGGATAGTACATTGGACAGAAGATATCCGTAGCATAGCCATTCAGCTCTGCACGTTCATACTGTACAGGACGACTCTTGTCCTGCGACTTAATCCAATCGTATGCCGCATCGAAGTTCTTACTGTAGCAGGTTTCGTTGCCTAAGCTCCAAAATGTGATGCTTGTATGATTAAACTTTGTCCCAACATTATGCTGGTTACGTTCCATAATCTGCTTTGCAAAGAGCGGACTACCAGACACTGCATCCTTATTATAACCAAAGCCATGACTCTCCTGATTAGCTTCAGCAACAACGTAGAGGCCATACTCGTCGCAAAGGTCGTACCACATAGGGTCGTCTGGATAGTGACATGTGCGCACGGCATTGACGTTCAACCGCTTCATCAGCTTGATATCTTGAAGCATTCGCTCACGTGTAATAACATAGCCACCGTCTGGATCCATCTCATGACGGTTGACTCCCTTGAAGAGAACAGGCTGACCATTCACCAACACCTGTGAGTTCTTAATCTCAACCTTACGGAAACCAACCTTTAGAGGGATTATCTCAATAGCCTTACCAGTCTTGGCATCTTCAACTTTCACATAGAGATTATAAAGATAAGGAGTCGCAGCTGTCCACTTCTTTGGGTTTCTTAATTCCATGAAAGCCTTAGCCTGCCCTGCCTTATCAGGTGTAACAACATCCTTGGCAGTAAGATTATTATCCGCATCTTCCAAGATTAAGAAAGCCTTTGTACTCCCTGCCAACTGAAGATCGACACTAAGCGTACCGTCTTTGTAATCGTTTACGAGGTCAGGCGTTACACGGATATCTTTCAAATGCTGCTTAGCATCACGTGCATAGAGATAACTCTCACGTGCAACGCCACTGAGTCTCCAGAAGTCTTGGTCCTCACAATAACTGCCATCCGACCATCGGAACACTTGGAAAGCAAACTGGTTTTCACCCTTCTTAAGATACTTCGTCACGTCAAACTCTGGCCCTATCTTAGAGTCTTCACTATAACCAACGAACTTACCATTCACCCACAGATATATACAAGACGTCACTGAACCAAAATGAGCAATAACTTGTTTGCCATCCCAGTTGTCTGGTAGACGAAGAGTACGACGATAAGACCCTACGTGATTCTCCTTGATAGGAACCTCGGGAGGGTTATTCTTGAAATTACCTCGCCATGCAAAACCGATGTTAACATAGACAGGATCACCATAGCCATTCATCTCCCAGATACCAGGAACAGGGAAGGTCGTCCACTGAGAATCGTCGAAATCCGTACGAAAGAAGTCTGTTGGACGCTGATCAGCATTCTCAACCCAATTGAATTTCCAGTCCCCATCGAGGGAAAGAAAGTTCGTCGAGTTCTTCCTATCGAACTTTGTTCCATGCATATCCTCCGTAGGTGCGAAAGCAAAAAAGTCCGTATGCGTTGCAAAACGATTGACAGCATTTACCTGAAGGTCATGCCACTCGGTGAAAGTTGGCGCTTGAACAGTATTCTGCGCATGAACACCAGTAACAGACATACCCATCAGTAATACTGTTAGAAATAACTTTTCCATATTGATAACAATTTAGGTTTCTATCTTAAAGTTCCTTAACTCACACAAAGAGCATAGATAAGGATAACACAACAAAATTAACAAAAAAACCTGTAATTATCGTCTTATCTCACGAAAAATATGTATATTTGCTTAGACAAACAGTATAAATAACATTTATTGTATCCTAATATGGCCAGACAACACTCCCTAAACCGCTCAATTGTTTGTTGCCTTTTGATGATTAGTTCTACCACTGTAGCAAATGCACAGAGCAGACATAAGGCAATTACTAACAAACATAAGCAGCCATTATTCCTCATCAATGACACCCTTCCTATTGTCGGTTCTATGGCAAAGGTAGGGGAGAAACAGATGAATAAAGGTTTGGTAAACTCTGCCATCAGTGCCCTCTCTGGACAAGCTGTTGGTGTGAATGTCGTAACAAGTGGACAGGATCGAATGGCAATGTTGACCAGTGTGCGCGTTCGTGGTACCACTTCGCTTACAGGGGGCAACGACCCTCTGGTCCTCATAGATGGTGTCTCGTCTGATTTAGCAACTCTTTCCACTATCTACCCGGCTGATATAGAAAGCTTTACTATCCTCAAGAATGCCTCTGAAACATCTAAGTATGGTTCAAGAGGAGCAGCGGGTGTTATCGAAGTAAAGACGAAACGTGGTAATGGTGGTAAGTTTCAAATCTATTATGATGGGACTGCAGGCTTCGATGTAGTGTACAAACGCCTTCGAATGCTTAATGCTGCAGAGTACATAAGTGCGGCTAAAGCATTGGGATTAGACTATGTTGACAAGGGTTATGATACTGATTTCCAAAAGGAAATAGTACGAACAGGCTTCGTAAACTCGCATCACGTTGCTTTTAGTGGGGGTAGTGACAAGTCTAACTATCGTGCCTCATTAGGCTATGTACGTGGACAAACGGTCATTAAGGACAAGAACTACAATAACTTCGTGGCTAAGTTGGATATCTCACAGCTTGCTTTTGATGAGAAGCTAAAGATAGACTTCGGTGTGTTCGGCTCTTCTCAACAAGACGATAAGATATTTGATATACAAGCATTGTCCTACTCTACCGCTGCTATGAACCCTACCCTACCCTTCCATAAGGTAGGAACAGGATGGCAGAGGAACGGTAATGCTTCCCAGATAGGACCAACAGAACCACTGCTGTTTGAGCGTAATGATGAGAAGAACCTCACGTTCAATTCTCACCTGCAATTATCTTTGCAGTTAGCACATAACCTACAGTTAGCGGCCTTAGGTTCCTATTCTTACACCTCAACAGAGAATGGTAAGTTTGCTCCTACATGGGTTTGGGCACAGGGATTGGCGTATAGAGGAGAGCGAAAGACCGAAGATATGTTAGGAAACATCTCTCTTGACTGGAAGAACCATTGGGGTGCAAATGCCTTGTCAGCCACCCTCCTCGCTGAATATCAGAAGAGAAAGGTAGCTGCCTTTTGGACTCAAGTAAAGGGATTGACCAACAACAACTTTGGTTATGACAATCTTGCAGCAGGCTCTGACCGCCCGTACGGAGGAACAGGAAGCAGCTATGCCGACCCAAGTCTTACCTCTTTTATGGGTACTCTATCCTATACGCTACTCGACAGATACACCCTTAACCTGACAACACGTGCTGATGGTTCGTCAATGGTAGGCAAAGATCATACCTGGGGTATCTTCCCTTCTATCTCAGCAAGCTGGGATTTAAAGAAGGAAAGGTTCCTTCGTAACTGCAATACCATTAGTCTATTGAACCTTCGAACGGGCTATGGTAGGTCAGGAAACCTTGGTGGTATCAGTTCTTATCTTACTTTAAGACAGTATATTCCAGTAGGTTTAGTGCCATACAACGGTACACCTACTGTAACAATGGGTACCTTGCGTAATAGTAATCCAGACCTACGTTGGGAGACACGCAGCACTTTCAATATCGGTACCGACCTTGGTTTGTTCAACAACCGACTCCTTCTTACGGCAGAGTACTACTATTCCAAGACAACAGATATGCTCTATGAATATGACGTACCAGTACCTACCTTCGCCTTTGACAAGCTATTAGCAAATATTGGATCTATGTCTAACAGCGGTTTTGAAGTGGGTATTGGACTTGTTCCTATATCAAAGAAAGATATGGAACTCAACGTCAATATCAATATGGCATGGCAACGGAATAGACTCCTGTCACTCAATGGTAAACATAATGGAAGACAGATGACTGCATCAGAAATAACCCCTATCGGTGGTATGAACGGTGCTGGTTTCCATGGTGGATATAGCGACATTCTTTATCAGATAGTAGGTCAACCCTTAGGCGTTTTCTATCTTCCTCACTGCAAAGGAATTGTTGACAACGGACATGGACACTACAAGTATGACATTGCCGACTTAAACAATGACAACGTAATCGACCTCAGCGACCATGGTGATCGGTATATTGCAGGACAGGCAACACCTAAGATGACACTGGGTTCTAATATAAGTTTCAGATACAAAGACTTCGACATCTCTCTTACAAATGAACGGTGCTTTCGGACATAAGATATTTAATGGTACGGCACTGTCGTTTATGAACATGTCGAATTTCCCTGACTATAACGTGCTTGCAGAAGCTCCTTCACGGAACATTGTAGACCAGAATGTGACTGACTACTGGCTGGAACGCGGTGATTACCTGAACTTTGATTATCTCACGATAGGCTGGAACACACCCGTTAAACAAGTATATCAATTCTCTACGCATGTCTTTTAGCATCAACAACCTTGCTACTATCACAGGCTACAGTGGCTTAACACCAATCATCAACAGCTATGTAGTAGACAACACCTTAGGTATTGACGACAAGCGAACCTACCCTCCTTATCGTACCTACTCTATCGGTGTGAGCATTAAGTTCTAAGTACTTTAACGCAACATAAACAACTATCAAGTATGAAATACCTACTTCGACCACTCCTGTTCATGGCCCTCATCTCCCTTACGGGCTGTTTGGACGAAAACAGCAAAGACCGACTTGACGAGCAACAAGTCTACACTACAGACAAAGACGTGTATGTCAATGCTGTTGCAACCTTATATAATTACATTGGCGGCGACAAAGACAGTGAAGGACTAGAAGGTACCTATCGGGGTGTGTACGACTATAATACGTTCACAACCGACGAGGCCATCATCCCTATTCGTGGTGGTGACTGGTATGACGGAGGTTTTTGGGCCGATTTATACACACACAACTGGGCCGAAGATAGCAAACCGCTCTACGACACATGGAAATATTTATATAAGGTGATCATGTTCAGTAATGATGGACTTTCTACTATCGAACGACATAAACAACTGCTGACTGACGAACAGTATAAGACTTATAAGGCTGAGGTTAGGGCTATTCGTGCCTTATACTACTATTATCTTATGGACATGTTCGGCAATATTCCTTTGGTAACAACGGTAAATGAAGATACTGAAAACGCTGAACAAGCAAGTCGTCCTGAGGTATATAAGTTCATTGTTAAAGGAACTGCAAGAGGTCGCCCCCCTACTCCCTACAGGGCATAGCAACCATGCTGGCGTGTATTATGGACGTGTGACACGCTCTGTTGCCAACTTCCTCCTTGCTAAGTTAATGCTTAATGGTGAGGTCTACTCTGATGCCAATTGGACCGACAATCAGCGTCCTGATGGCAGACAGACTTACTTTACTGTTGACGGACGACAGATGAATATCTGGCAAGCCTGCAAGCATTACTGTGATAAGGTGACTGCCGATGGCTTCACCTTAGCACCAGACTATCTCAGTAACTTCTATGTTCACAATGAGGATTCACCAGAGAATATCTTTATCATCCCGCTCGACAAACACCTTTATAAGAGTCAGTTCCAGTACCTTTCCGCTCTCGTCACTACTCACATGGCGGTGCCTTCGGTACAAGCTCTGAGAATGGAGCCTCAGCAACTGTCTCAACTGTGAGGACCTTCGGCTATGGAACTAACCATGTAGACAATCGTTACGCCTACAACCTCTACTCCGACACAGTTCGAGTAGACGGGAATATCATCCGTTTGGAGAATGGTCAGCCGCTTGTCTATTTCCCACTTGCAGTCGAGCTTAACCTCACGTACAGTCCATATATCAAGACAGCAGGGGCAAGAATGGCTAAGTATGAGGTGGACCGTACCGCCTTTAACGATGGTAAAAGCCCTGATAACGACATTGTTCTCTTCCGTTATGCTGATGTGTTACTGATGAAGGCAGAGGCCGAAGTACGCAATGGAGAGAATGGTGATAGGGAACTTAACCTCGTCAGAAGTCGTAGTGGAATGGGCTACAGAACAGCTACCTTGGATAATATCTTGGCCGAACGCCTTATGGAACTGATGTGGGAAGGCTGGCGCCGCAACGACCTCATCCGCTTTGATCGCTTCCATCAGTCCTACGACCAACGTACTGCACCTGCAACAGAATCCGACCGACATACGATTGTCTTCCCTATTCCTTCACGAGCATTAGACCTCAATGAAAAGCTAAAACAGAATAAGGGGTATCAGAGTTAATGGTTATCTTTCGCCTGTCTGACAGCTGGCTGCCTCTACCTTTACAATGTAGAGCATGCTGTTTCATCATCGACACAAGGAGCGATACCCCCCTATTCCACTACAAGGGAATATCGGGAAGAGGGCAATCACCCCTATATTGCAAACAAGAGTAGTATAAACTAAAGAACGCAGGGATAGACCATTCCGTCTTTCTCTGCGTTTTCTTTATGACTAACTTGTAAGAAAAGATAGCTTGTATGCCTCACATAGAAGGCCTGTCAACCCTCTTGACTCAGCAAGTCTACCGTCACCAGCTTATCCTGCCCTCCCCTCCTTTGGAGGGGTCGGGGGAGGTCTTTACATATCCTCTTGGAACAATGGGTCCTCAGGCACAACCATGATAGGCTTCTGCTGGGCAACCTTCAAATATTCTCTGGCACATACTTATTGTCAACAACCAGACGGAAGGTGTATTCATTAAACCAAGGATTACTCATAATCAAGTAACCATTCTGGCCATAAGAGGCACTCCAAGAGTTCTCAACCTTCCATTTCTTAGGCTGACCGTTCTCATCTAAGTCTACTGCCGTAAGTGTCATCGCATGCGTAGAACCACTGTCAAAGGTCGCTATGCGCTCTGCCTTGTTCATTGGGAAGGTCGTTCCGAAAAGTGTCCCATAGTCATAGTTATCCAAATCAAGGTAACCACGCTTGCGATCAAGCTGCTTACCAACATCATAACTGGTGTACATCTTCGTCGAATCCTTCAAAGAAGCAATCGCCATCTTTACTATCTCCTCCATAGGGAGGTTCACATACTTCCAGTTATGACCATCGTAGGTGTGGCGATCATACTCTATCTCGTAGGTCTTATAGTAAGCGCGACGAGGGTCATTCATGGCCATAATGAACGTACCATTAAGTGGTCCGCCCACCGTTTCCTTATAGAATTGCTGTGGAGTATAGGTCTTTGCCTTACCAATCTGCTTGCCGTTCTTATCCTTAAAAGCAAAGGTAAAAGTCTTCACAGGCTCGCCCAAAGAAAGTGAGAGAATATGATAGATACTTCCCAACATCTCTGTCTTGCGTGCCTTAATAGCTACCTTCGATTTCTTTTCAGCTACCATCTTACGCAATTCCAGTCCATACTCACGTAGTTTTGACGACACTATCCTTGCCATACGAGAGGTGTTTTCAGCAGAATAGGTCTCTTTCATTGCTTCCATTGGTACAACACCATACTTCTCAACCAAGTCTGACACACCGCAGAACGTACCGCCATCGCTGATAGGATTCTTAAAGAAGAACTGCACACGTGGGTCGTCTAAGGGCTTATTCGCGTTGTCTATCACCCCCTGTAACATTAGGTTTGCCTTCTCTAACTGGTCATAGAAAGAGAGGTAGACGTGGGAGAACTCCACCTTCAGTGTGTCCTTATGCTGACGAGCAAAGTTGGCACGTAACACATTCAGACCCGTGAAGAGCCAGCAACGCCCAGAACTCTTCTGGTCCTGAATATTCTGCTTCGGTGTCTCCACGCTGAAATAGGTATCTACTGGTCCTGAATTACGGAAGTTATAAGCAAGGTCATCAATCGAATTTGTTGCGATAGCATTCGCCAGAGCACGATCGGGTGTACCCAAACCGGCCTTCTGTATCTGCTGTAACATCTGCGCATCAATACCGCCATCTTTCGTCTGTGCCTGAAGTGAAAGCGCACAACTCAACAAGCCACAGGCAATAATAATATTCTTTCTCATTGTTTTCTTAATAATATTAAGGTAAAGAGTTACTAATAAAATATACTCTACAAAGATACTATTTATTTCCCATTGTAGTTGTAAGAAAGCTCGAAAAACATCAACAACACTGATAATTTCTGGTTCTTCTGTTAAATGTGTAGATTGTTAATAGAATGAGATTAATCCACATACATGGTAAGCTTACCTCCAATAAGATTGTTTTATAAGGGGGTGGTAAACTATATGATAAATGTAATTAGGTGTGATGTCTATCTGTCATCTATAACCTGCTTATTCCCTTATTAAATCATGTTTGTAAATTGTTTTCGTACAGCTCAAACCCAATACATGCTCTTTTGGCTTCTAAAAGACGCCCTTCTGGGTTGCAAAAGATGCTCTTTAAGACCCTTGCTAACGCCCTTTTGAAGTCCAATTAGGCACCTTTTACTTTACTGCTTATAACTAATTGATGCCCTGTTGGTTGTAAGCCTACTTCATGTGTGTGTTTTTGCCGTTATTTATAGGTATTTTCCTTGAATTTATGTAATGATTTTTCAAACCCTTGTCTGCAGGTTTTCGAAGTCTTAAAACGAAATGATTTTCAATGAAAGAGGATGAAAATAGGATAGATAGTTGACTGTCTCAGCTATATTTTTGTTTAATGAGTAACTTTGGCTCTTACGTTAAAGCACTACGAAAAGCGTCCACACATTTAACGGAAGAACCCTAATTTCTACCCAAAAAGGAAGTGATCACAGCTTCTTTTCATGAAAAAAAAATTAGAGGACAAGGGTAAACCATGAGAATAAAAGTACTCAAAAGCATGCTTACAGGCCCACCCTATATCGCACACTTAGCACTTTCTTGTACGTTGTTTTCCCTTGGATAGAGGGGAGCACATGGGGAGGAGTCAGCCAAACAGAACTCTTTTGACAAGCCTTTTATGCCATTTTCTATGTAAAACATTTGCGTATATTGTTTTTTTTTACGAATATTGCAAATGCAAATAAGCGACTGATGAAAGTCGCACAAACTAAAAACAAATCTATGAAGAAAATCTTATTGAGTCTGTTTCTTACTGTAGTCTGCTTATCAAGTTATGCACAACACTTTATAACAGACCCTAATTACAGACAAAAAGTAGAAAGCGCATTCCAATCCAAGATGAAGGTTATTGGAAAGAAGTTCTATAATACCAAGGGACTTCGGGTATCTCCAGAGGAGGAGGAAGCCCTCCACTTCCTGTATGCTTACATGCCTATCGCTGACGCAACAGACTATCCTACGGCCTATCATCTCAAGAACATACGCACAGCCTTGCGTACAAGGACGTCGATGCCATGGGGAAAGAAGGTGCCTGAATTGCTTTTCAGACACTTCGTTCTGCCTATGCGTGTGAACAACGAGCCACTTGACAGCTCACGTGCTATCTTCTATCGTGAACTAAGTGAGCGTGTGAAAGGACTCCCCATGAAGGATGCTATCCTTGAGGTGAACCACTGGTGTCATGAAAGAGTTACCTACGAGCCTTCTGATGCACGCACCTCTTCACCACTACAGTCTATCCGTACGGGACGTGGACGCTGTGGAGAAGAGAGCACCTTTACGGTAGCTGCCCTCCGTTCTATCGGTATTCCAGCTCGTCAGGTATATACTCCTCGCTGGGCACATACGGACGACAATCATGCTTGGGTGGAAGCTTGGGCAGACGGCAAATGGTATTTCTTAGGCGCTTGCGAGCCAGAGCCAGTACTCAATCTTGCCTGGTTTAACGAGCCAGCATCACGTGCTATGCTCATGCACACACGTGCCTTCGGCGATTATGAGGGTCCCGAGGAGGTGATGCTACGTACCAATAACTTCACCGAGATTAATCTCATCGACAACTATGGCAGTACGTCAAAGATTGATTTTAAGATTGTCGATAAGGATGGTAAGCCTGTTGACAACGCAAAGGTAGACTTCAAATCTATAATTATGCCGAGTTCTATACAGCTGTGTCTAAGTACACTGGTACTGATGGAACAACCTTCCTCTCTGCTGGTAAGGGTGATATGATTGTCTGGGCATCAAAGGATGGACAGTTCGGGGTTGCTAAAGCCACCTTTGGAAAGGATAAGTCAATCACCATCAAACTGGATTATAACGAACAGAACATGCCAAAAGAGGCCGACCTCGACATCGTTCCGCCTGCATCAAATACCACTCTACCGGCTGTAACCAAGGCACAGCGTGATGAAAACACACGTAGACTGACCTACGAAGACTCTATTCGTCATGCCTACATTGCTACCTTCCCTACTGCAGAATCAATGAAGGATTATCGTTATTCAGCTGCTACACCTTATATAATAAAGGCTCGTGGTAACTGGAAGACCATCAAGGCATTTGTAGAGAAGTATGCTAATCAGCAAGAAAGAGCCCTCCAATTGCTCAGCACATTGAGTGACAAGGACCTTCGCGACATGCCAATGTATATCTTAGAGGATAACATGAAGGCAAAGAGTAGCCAGCTCTCTCCACGTGTCGAGAGTGAAATGATACTCACACCATTCAAACAATTCTTTGAAAAAGCCTTTGCAAAGGAGGCAGCAAGTTTCCGTAAGAACCCTGCTCTATTGGTAGACTGGATTAGAAAGAACATCCGTATGAACCCTGATAGTCGTGCGATGAGAATCCCACAGACCCCAAGAAGTGTGTGGGAGAGCCGTATCACTGATAGTCGTAGCCGTGATATCTTCTTCGTGGATGTAGCTCACAGTCTCGGTATTGAGGCTCGTATGGACCCTGTAGCATGGAAGATTCAGTATAAGCAAGATGGTAAATGGGTGGATGTTGACTTTGATGCAGCAGATCAGCTGACTGCTAAAACTGGTAAACTGATACTGACTTTCACTCCTGATGGTTTCCTCGACGACCCTAAGTATTATAGCCATTTCAGCATTAGTAAGATTGTTTACGGACAGACATGGCTGATGAACTTCGACGAAGGACAAGTTGACATGGGTGGTGGTGCTACTTGGTCGAACACCTTTAAGAACGGGGCTACACTCGATGAGGGCACCTATATCCTCGTGACTGGGCAACGTATGGCAGATGGTAGTGTACTTGCTCATAGCCGTTTCTTCCAGATTAAGCCGGGTGAGACTACTACTCTCCCACTCGATGTACGCCAAGAAAGCGAAGGTGTGAAGGTGATTGGTAGCTTCAATAGCGAAGACTTGTTTGATAAAGACGGTCAGAACGTTTCTATCCTAAGTCAGACAGGACGCGGATATTACGTTCTCGGTGTTTTAGGTATCGGTCAGGAGCCAACGAACCATGCGCTGCATGATATTGAGAAGATGAAGGATAAACTCGATAAGTGGGGCCGTCCATTCGTCTTACTCTTCAAGAATGAGGCTGAAGCAAAGAAGTTCCAAGCACAGAAGGGTGAGTTCCCTAACCTCCCTGCAAAGACTATCTTCGGTATTGATAAGGATGGAACTATTCAGCAGGAGATAGTGAAAGAGATGAAACTACGTAATACTGAACAGCTACCAATATTTATCATCGCTGATACCTTTAACCGTATTGTCTTCCTTTCTCAAGGATATACAATCGGACTGGGTGAGCAACTCGTGAAAACAAGTAGTAAACTTTAATTAAGGAGAGAGAGGAGTTAAGGAGTAAAGGGGAGTTAAGACAACACTATTTGTTAGTGTGATATATGATTGTTTATTGTCTGATATATTACATTATATAAAAGTATTGTCTTAACTCCCCTTCACTCCTTAACTCCTATAACTCCTCAAACAATCCAACATGAAACGAAGTGATTTTGAGATAGAGATATGTGCTAACAGCGTTGAAAGCTGTATAGAAGCACAGAAAGGTGGGGCCAATCGTGTGGAACTCTGCATGGGTATTCCTGAAGGAGGTACCACTCCTTCTTATGGTGAGATAAAGATGGCAAGGGAGGTGTTGACTGATACTCGCCTACATGTCATCATCCGCAACCGTGGTGGAGACTTCCTTTATACCGAACAAGAGCTTCAGCGCATGGCTATGGATATTGACCTTTGCCGTGAGTTAGGTGTGGATGGTGTTGTTTTTGGCTGCCTTACAGCTGAGGGAGATATCGACTTGGCTGCCAACGAATATCTTATGTCACATGCGAAGGGTATGAGCGTGACCTTCCATCGTGCCTTTGACCGTTGCCGCGAACCAGAGAAAGCCTTGGAACAGCTCATTGCACTCGGCTTTGAAAGAGTACTTACATCTGGACAGCAACCCACTGCCGAGAAGGGTATTCCCTTACTCCAACGATTAAACCAGTTGTCAAATGGTCGTATAAAAATCATGGCCGGTTGTGGTGTGAACGAAAAGAACATCGCTCGCATACGCCAAGAAACAAGCGTACCAGCCTTCCACTTCTCTGCTCGTGAGCCACAAGCAAGCCGCATGACCTATTCCAACCCTTCCGTCTATATGGGTGCTGAGGGTGCTGATGAAGACACTATCATGCTGACAACAGAAAGAAGAGTGAGAAATACGATTGACGCTTTGATGGGAAAGAAGGCGTAAAGGAAATACCGCAAGTTCAACATAGAACTACGAATTACGCAAATTGCACGAAGACAGCGGGGACAGAATGGACTATGCTTTTAATCTTCTCAGACAGAATGACATAATGACATAGAGTGACCGCAAGCTCTTACATAGACAAAAGGACATAATGACAAAGAGTGGATGAGGGGCAGAATAAATATGGCTTTGAATGTGTATAAGATATTAAACCTTTGTTATTTAATGTTGTATCAATTGCTTTTATGAAATTATATGATTACTTTTGACAACGAAAATAACAACAGATTGCAAATCTTCCTCTTCTTCCAAAGAGCAAGACTGTTTTACAGCCACACGCAGAGGAGACTTCAAAACGTTGTTAGGGGTTTTCTCTTTTTTGTTTCTCATACGTGAGGGAAATTAAGATGACCTCGTTTTCTTATTTTTCTAACTACTTTAAAATTATCTATCATGAGTTCATTTAGAGCAACATTGGAATTAGGTGGCAAGGAGTACGACGTACTCTATTCTAACTACGAGTTCAGTCGTACGACTGACAAGAAGGGTCAGCCTGCATCAAGCATCTCTGGTGGCCGTATCAGCGTCACTATCGAGTCTACTGATGACACTTCTACTATCGAGGCTATGCTCAATAGTCAGTTCAAGCCTGTTGAGGGTAAGATTGTTTACAAGAAGAGTGAGGAGGATGCTAAGATGAAGGAGATTTCTTTCAAGAATGCTTACATCGTTCACTACAAGGAGACACTCGACGTAAACAACGAGGCGCCGATGACCATCGCTATGACCTTCTCTGCTGAGAATATCACCGTGGGTAATGCCGAGCTCGACAACCGCTGGCCTCGTTCATAGGTCTAAGAAACTTAAGGACTGTGTCGGGCTACGTGCTTGGCATGGTCCTTTTAGCTTTCTATTTAGGTCTCACCGCAGTAGGACATACCTATAAGCTGCTGAGGTCGTCACCTTATTATATATAGGGAACAAATCTTATCAAATCGTTTTTCAGCCTTAATTACCTCAAAAAATATATTCAATGGCAATACCTTTTAATCCCATCTCCATCACCATAGGAAAGGATGGACTTTCTTCTTTCAAATCACTTCGTATAGACCAAAGTACTGGTGCACATCATCACTTTGACCTCACGGTTGACCTTGAGTCGGGAGGTAACAGACAAGTACATAACCTCAGTAGCAGTAAAGAGTGGCTCGGCAAGGATATCATAGTGAAAGCTGCGAACAAACCATTCTTCTGCGGCATTGTGACGAACATTGAGTTGCATCGTGATGGCAGCGATTTCGGGTGTATACAGGTGTCTGGATACTCCTCTACTTATCGTATGGAGACGGCACCGAGCTGTTACTCATGGAATGACAGGTCGATTGGTGATGTCGTAAAGAGTCTGTGCAGTGATGGTAAGGTGCAGTTGGCATTGAATGCGGCACACAAGAAACAGTTGGATTACATCTGCCAATACGAGGAATCTGACTTCGATTTCGTTCGCCGCCTCGCCTTGCAGTATCAAGAGTGGATGTATTATGATGGTCTGAAACTTGTCTTCGGTAAGCCAAGACGATTGCCAGACCCTATCAAGATGGAATTTGGTACGTCACTAAGTTCCCTCAACATTGGCCTACAAACATTAGCTCGTCCAGAACAGGTGTTTACGTTCCATTCTGGTGCAAACCGTGAGATGGACCGCAAGACACCCGATAAGGCTTACGGACACGACAGGATGGCGGGTGATGCGTTCCGTGCTGCGCTTCCCTCCTACCCTAAAGCAGCTCGCCAGCACTCCATACAGCGTGTCAGCTCTATCAATGATCTTGAGAATTATGTACTCCTAAAACAAGCAGCCGAAACGGCTGAAACCCATTACGTCACAGCCGAAAGCCAGGACCCAAGACTACATGTGGGTTCGGTGATAAGTTTGTATAGTTCTTTCTTAAAGGGAGTTGGCAATCTCTCCCAAGAGAGCTTAGGAGATTTCATCATCATCGAGATGACCCATGAAGTGAGCGAGAGCTGTTACTACAAAAACCGTTTCAAAGCCATTCCTGGTACTGTAATGAGTCTGCCTAATCCAAAGGTTGAAATGCCATTAGCTGAAACACAGATGGCAACGGTACTCAGCAATGCCGACCCACATGGAGCGGGTCGTGTACAGGTGCGCATGAATTGGCAGACCGATAACATGCGAACAAGTTGGGTGCGTGTGATGACACCAGATGGTGGTGGCAGCAAAGACGTAAAGAGCAACCGTGGCTTCGTTTTCATCCCAGAGGTAGGCGACCAAGTCCTCCTCGGTTTCCGTCATGGCGACCCCGCAAGACCATACGTTATGGGTAGCCTGTTTAATGGAACAACAGGTGGTGGAGGTGGCCAAGGCAATAACTGCAAGAGCCTCACCAGCCGCACTGGTAGCACTCTTAAACTCGATGATAGTACAGGTAATGTACTCCTTGCTGACAAGACAGGACAGAACCTTATTTCTTTCGATGGAAATAATACAGTAACAGTTTCTGCCGTCACCAATATCCATCTGGATAATGGTAAAGCTTCTATAAATAGAGGGGGATACGATAACGATTAAGGCAAATACTATATGCATTGATGGAGCAACAAGTACAACTTGTCAGTCAGGAGAAAATGAAAGTGTCGTTATTACCAGTGGAACTGGTGTCGATATACAAGGTGCTAACATAAATACGATCGCAAAATCCAATGTAGAGGTCTCTGGTGGAAGTAAGAGCACGCTGTCATCTCCTTCTACGTCTATCAATGGAGATGGTGATGTTACTATAACTGGAGGTTTGGTCAAGATAAACTCATAAGTATGGCGACAGGAGTTTCAATAGCAAGTGAATATGGGAAGCTACAAGACCTGTGGCGAAATATAGAACGTGATGAGGAATGGAGACTTGTCATTTGGAATGCTCAAGTTGAAGACATGGACATTATTGATAAGTTCATGGAAATTGAACGTTCCCCTGCTGGAGAATTCACTGATATTTTTTTTCGTTTTGACACATCCTATCAAGGTGATGTCAAAGTATTTTCCGAATCGCTTTGGGAAGAATATATCAGTTGGTTCGAAGAGAAAGTTCCAGAAGAGTATGATATTATGGCGGCTTTGAAGAAAGACGGACGCCTTTATCAGGATTATCATCCAGATGGTTCGTTAGAACGAACTGCTGAGAATCTATGGAGTGAGCTGCTACGTTTCAAGTCATGTATAAAAGGACTTGAAACACGTCATTTCTGCATTTATATCCCCCCTATTTCTTATGAAGGCATGGATTTTACCTCTTGGTTTACCAATGTTTTAGATGGTATTCCATTAGGTATTAGACTTATAACAATTGACTATGCCAATCAACGCAAGATTAAGTTAGCCGAAACAAAGAAGGTGAAATTTCTTGAGCCGAGACTTAACATGCCTGATGCCATACGCAATGCGATGGATAAAGAATGTGGCTCGTATGATCCAACAAATCTTAACAGTCTTTATACTCGCCAGATTCGTACAGTACTAGATTGTACATCCAAGAAGAGTGAATCCGTACTTGACAAAGAAGTTAGTAAACTGATTGATTTATCACATCAGCTAGATCGTGAGGATGTAATCCTTACCACTCCTATTATTGCTGCACAAGCCTATTATATCATTCAGAATAATGATAAGAGTCTTCTTTATTGTGACCGTACCATCAATGAGTCAGAAAGAAAGATGAGGGCAGATGACCTGACTGCATACTCTGTATGGAAAGTAGCCCTGTTTCTAAAGGCTGCTATATTCGTGGGCACAAAGAAGCCTGATGCTGCTATACCTTTGTATGAACAGGTTGCTGCAGCAGCTGCAAAAAGAGGTGATATATTGTATGTCCTTGAAGGCTATCGTATGAGTGCATATCTCAATAATGAGCAGGGCAATATTGAAGAGGCATTTATCCGCTCCCTATTGGCACTTGAAGCAGGAAGCCACCTTGATATGAAGCAGAGACGAGCCTCTACTTTTGTCTATGCAGCTTCTATGGCATTATGTTTTTGTAAGAAAGTGAGAGATAAGCAAGACATGATAGTATTAGAGAAACAGCTAGAGCTATGGTTAGGTTCTGACTGGCGCGAGTTAGTATCAGCCTTTGATCAACAACCAAACAACAAATCTCAAATACTCTCGAGTTTAACCAAGAAAAAGCAGAAATAACACAATGGCAATAGAAGGAAATCCCTTAGTACTTGCAGAACGAGCTTTCGGCGATCTTTTCGGTAAGGCAAAAGACTCGATAAATAACTTGCAGAAGGATCTGGCAAGTGTTCTGCCCAGCATGCCTGGCATGCCTGTAGCTAAGTATTTTGACTTAGCTTTAGGTGTAGACATACATGCGACAACTTGGCCTCCATCACCAGCCCTTCCGGTACCAGCCTGTGCGATGGTATTTGACCTTATGTCCGAAATCATGTCATTCGTAGCACCTGCGCTTCCTTCACCAGAGAGTGGACTTGGAGCCATTGCTATTTCAATATTGAAAGGTATGGCACCGTCTGTAAAAGTACATGGACGTTGGATAGCTCAAGCGGGAATCTCAATGATACAGTTGCCTGCTGTTGTCATACACATTTTTCCTGTCACGTCTCCTTTTGCTGATGCCGAGATGTGGATGGGAAGCTCTACGGTACTTGCAGACGGAGGTCCTTGTTCAACGCAGTTCCATCCAGCCCTTTCATGTAGCACCTTTGGTTTTGCACCGCCTCCGAGACTTCATCCGGGAAAGTTCAAGAAGCCAAGTGTCTCACGCTTCCTGCCCACGCAGCTACTTTCCATTATAACCTCAGGTGGTAATCCGGTCCTTGTAGGTGGTCCACCAACGATAGACCTTTTTCAATTGGCAATGAAATGGGACTTAAGTGTCTGACCAAAACCAAGGCCTATCAGAAACTCTCAGAAGCATTTGAGAAGACTCCTCTGGGGAAGATAAATAAAAAAATGAACTGCTGCCTTTTCGGTGAGCCAGTAGACGCCGCCACGGGGCGTGTATACCATACTAATACTGACTTTGAATTGTCTGGTCCGATCCCATTGGTATGGGAACGAACTTATTACAGTGATGTGGATGTACCAGGAGCTCTTGGCTACAACTGGCACCATAGTTATAATATGAGCATACGAGAAGAGGCTGGCCTTGGTATGATATTCCGCCATCCTACTGGACGAGAAACAGGATGCCCATACTTGCAAACAGGTGAGAGTTTCTATGATCGGGAGGAACATCTGGAATGGAAGCACACGGAAGACGGTTACACCATCTATAATGATGACGAGGGAGTGTACTATCATTTTGCGAGCGTTCAACGTGCCGGTGGATTTCGAATGCTTACAGAAATTTCTACAGCAGACGGCTTTAAGATTCTTTTCCGTTATACAACAAAGGGGGCGCTGAAGGAAATCGTTGATTCACGTGGTGAGACTCTCTATGTAAATACTGATTGTCAAGGACGTGTAGAGAAAATTTTCAGACGAGCGAATAGCAAGGACATTCCTCTTGTGGGCTACCACTATGATTCATCAGGTAATATGATCTCCACGGAGGATTCTTCTGGTACGAGGAAATTCTTTTATTATGACGGTCATCAACTGGTGAAGCTCACCAACCAATCTGGTATGAGCTTTCACTGGGAATACGACGGTGAAGGGGAAGCCTCACGTTGTATTCATACTTGGGGTGACGACGGCGTAATGGAATACCATATTGAGTATGGTGATGGCTTTACACGGACTACTAATGGACTGGGGCACACAACGGAATACTACTATCACGACAATAAGCTGATTTACAAGATAGTAGACGCCAACGGCGGTATTACTCGCCAGCATTACAATGAGTTCAAGGAGTTGGATGTCGTAGTAAACCCCGAAGGCTACAGTCGTCGTACCGTATTCAACAACTTCGGCCTTCCTGTAGAGATAACGGATGAGAACGGGTCGAAGACAAGACTTGCCTACGACGGACGTCGGAACCTTACGTCCGTTATTACCAGTACTGGGCGTAGAACGTCATGGGAATATGATGAGTATGACCGTGTGATTAAACGTACATTGCCAGACGGTAACAGTTTTAGTTATACCTATGAGGGAGGCGCACTGAAGACTATTACTGACATGGAGGGACGCATCTACACGTTGAAGTTCAACAATCGGCAGGAACTCCAGCAGCTTGTCTTCCCAAATGGCATTCACCGAACATGGGAGTATGATGAGCGTGGAAGACTTGTCAAGGCAACGGACGTCAAGGGCAACGTGACTTCCTACAGCTATGATGATGCTGACAATCTGATACGCCTGCATGAACCAGATGGCAATGTGCACGAGTTCTCCTATGATACATCGGGCAACCTTGTCGTAGCTTCTGATCGGCTGCGCAAGGTGGAGTTTGAGTATGGGCCACTGGGAACGCTCATCGGTAGGCGTCAGCTCGACCATCATGTGCGATTCCGTTATGACGGTGAACTGCAGCTGCGTGAGATTATCAACGAGGGCGGAGAATGTTATTCCTTCCGTCTTGACGGACTCGGTCGTGTCGTGGAGGAGACTGGCTTTGACGGCCTGCAGCGAAAGTACCTTCGTGATGGTGCTGGCAGGGTGATACGGGTTGTACGTCCCGAGGGAAGACAGACTGACTATGAGTATGACGGTGTTGGCAATATTCTGCAGGAAACACAGCACGACGGTCGAACAAGCTGTTTTGCCTATGACGGGGACGGACAGCTGCTGCGTGCTGAGAACAAGGAGATGAAGGTTGCCTTCAAGCATGACCTTGGGGGACGGATAGTGAAGGAGACGCAGGGCGAGCACAGTATCATGCGCAAGTATGAGCGCACAGGACGCCATGTGCACACCGAGAGCAGTCTTGGTGCAAGTATTGACTATTCCCACGACAAGGATGGCAACCTCAGTGAGATGAACAGCGGAGGATGGTCAGCCAGATGGCAGCGTGACAGGGTCGGACTGGAGACGGAGCGTGAACTTACAGGCGGGGTGCATGTAAAGACACATCATGACAGCCTTGGACGTGAGACCTACAAGTCAGTGGGCGCACGCAATGTCGAGCAGTTCCGCCGCAGCTACACCTGGGGCATCGGCAACCGTCTCCATGCAACTGAGGACGGTCTTACGGGGCGCTGGGTACGCTATGACTATGATGAGTTCGACAATCTCCTTTCTGCAGAGTACAAGCAGGGGAATGACGTTGAGCGCATCTACCGTATTCCTGACCGTATCGGCAATCTCTTTGAGACACGTGAGAAGGATGACCGTAAGTACGGTGCGGGCAGCCGTCTGACGGAAGACCGTGACTACTTCTATCACTATGACTGCGAGGGCAACCTGGTGTTCAAGGAGTTCAGGACGCTGGACTGGGCCGGTGTGTCCGTTCCGCTTGGCGGACAGAAGGCGCACCTGGAGGAGGAGCTCGGCATAACCTTCCGTGCCTTTGGTGCTGGCTGGCGTTATGACTGGCAGAGTGACGGTATGCTGTCGAGGGTCATCCGTCCTGACGGCAAGGAAGTGTCGTTCGCATACGACGCCCTCGGCCGCCGCATCCGAAAATCTTTTGCAGGAACCACCACCCATTTCGTTTGGGACGGCAACATACCACTACACGAATGGACGGAAGAGGCGGAAGAAAACGTAGTGACCTGGCTCTTCGAGCAAGACACGTTCGTGCCTGCCGCCAAGCTGGTTGCCAACGGCGAGTGCTTCTCCATCGTGTCCGACTACCTCGGCACGCCCATGCAAGCCTACGACAAGCAGGGCGACAAGGTGTGGGAACAGGAGCTGGACATCTACGGGCGGCAAAGGAAACGGCCATCCGCGTTCATACCATTCAAGTACCAAGGTCAGTATGAAGATGCGGAAACAGGATTGTATTATAACAGGTTCAGATATTACGACCCGAATGCGGGGAGTTACATCAGTCAAGACCCGATTGGATTGGCAGGCAATAACCCTACGTTGTATGCATTTGTGGAAAATCCTAATATTCTAGTTGATATATTTGGATTTACAGGAACCTATATTTTCACCGACGGCACAACTTCTTACATCGGTAAAGGACCTAAAAATAGAATGAATACATCTATGAGACAAAGGATTGGAGGAACTGATAAAGCCATTGCAAGTAAACACGTTGATTTTGGAGATAATGACATGGGGTTTATGGTTGAATATAAACTAATGGAAGAATATGGAGCTAAAGAGTCCAGTTCGTTTGCTAATTCAGAAAAAATAAACTCTCCAGGTAAAAAGAAATATGAAAAAGCTAGTGATGAGGTCAAAGCTAAAGTTGATTCCGAAGCTGCAAAGATAAAAAAAGACTTTGAGGATCAGAAAGTTAAAGTTAAAAAGAATTCCCATTAATTTATCAAGTAGAATGAACAAATATATACTAAATGATGCAATAAATTGTCTAGACATTGACATTCATTTTTTTAAAGAAGGTATAAATTACGCAGAAGAGAAGTGTATAGATTCTATTCGTATACGAACTCTAAATGGCAATTCGGGGCAAAGCTATCCCCTAGACTTTTCTCTATTGGAGGGAAAGACTTTTATTCGCCGACTCGTCATACGTGATGATTTTAAGATTAATAAAATAATCTCATTAAAAAGCCTTTATACACTAAACAATCTATTGCATTTTGAGTGTATGCATGCATTAAAAAAATAGACATGTCTTATTTGCCTAGTTTGAGTAGTTTATATATTAAAGATGATAAAAAGATTGAAAATATAGGTTCAATCACCCATCTAAGAGAACTTCTGATAACGTCAACAAAATATGACGATTGCACCCACTTGAGTACTTTAAAAGAGCTGGAAGAATTGCGCTTATGTGGGAAAAATAAAAAAAGTTTAAAAGGGATAGAGAGTCTTTCTCGTCTTCATTATTTAAAAGTTTCGTATTGTAGCGACTTGGTTGACTTAGAGGCTTTAAATAAATTGGTCCATTTAAAGAAAGTTCATGTAGAAAGATGCAAGAAAATTATGGATTTTACGTTTCTAATAGATAATCCGTACATTGAAGACTTGTTCATTGACAATTTAGATTCCGTTGGTTTTGTGGAGTTTATGCCTAATTTGAAGAAGTTCAATTTTTGGAATTGTAAAGATGGTAATATGAACCCATTATTAAAATCCCAGTCATTAGAAACAGTTAATTTCTATCCCAATAAGAGGCATTACACACATACACTCAAAGCAATAAAGGACATGCGACGAAAGAAAGAATAGTAGTGGAACTGGTTATGGTGTTGAAAATACACATACCCAGGCAAGTGGAAGTTCAAAGCAAAACTTGGCCGCCGCATACACAAAGCCTTTAAATGTGTAATCACGCACTTCGTGTGGGACGGCAACGTGCCACTGCACGAATGGACGGAAGAGACGGAAGAAAACGTAGTCACATGGCTTTTCGAGCAAGACACGTTCGTGCCTGCCGCCAAGCTTGTTGCCAACGGCGACTGCTTCTCCATCGTGTCCGACTACCTCGGTACGCCCCTGCAAGCCTACGACAAGCAAGGCAACAAGGTGTGGGAGCAGGAGCTGGACATCTACGGCCGGCAGAGGAAACGCCCATCCGCGTTCATACCATTCAAGTATCAGGGGCAGTACGAGGATGCGGAGACGGGATTGTATTACAATCGTTTCCGCTACTACGACCCGAATGCGGGGAGTTATATCAGCCAAGACCCGATTGGGTTGGTAGGAGAGAATCCTACTTTGTATTCACATGTTAAATCACCTAATTCCCAATTAGATCTCTTAGGGCTAGATGTGTATGCGTTGGTTGCGACTCATGATGGATGGTATCCTGTCTACGAATATGGAACAAAAGATCCTATTGCATATACAAAACTGAATAAAGGTGATGTTTACAAAATAGGAGAAACTCAACACCCTAAGACCAGATATTCTCAAGCGCGTCTTGACGAAGCAAGGATTAATAGATCAAAGGCCACAGCTGTCACCTTTGATGCCGATGGAAACATTATTCCTGCAGGTGTTAAGATGAAACCAATATCACAGGGAGGAACAAAAAAAGCTGATCGTCAACTGGAAAACAGCTTATTAAAAAAGTATAACGAAGAGCATGGCCACCTGCCTGCTGGCAATAAACATTATCACTAAGCAAAAAGTATGAGCGTATTTTTATTTTCAACTTATGAGTTAGATTCCTCTGGTGCACATTCTACAGATTTGCGTATAGGAAAAGTTCTTGATAATATTGTCGATAACTTGAATGACTTATATTGGCAGGAAACGCTTGTCAAACAAATAGGTTACGACAAGCGCAAAGGAAGAAAAATTAAATTATATTTACGAGTTTTCCGAAAGAATAGAATTGCTGAGAATGAGATGAAATCTTATTGTAGATTTATGAAGAAAGAAGGATGTTTAATAATTGATCCTATTTTTTCTTTAGAAGACTATTCTAGTTTGAAAGATAAAGAGTTGTCAGCCAAGATGTATAATGATATATTTCAATATTTAGAACTATCCATAAAAAGATACAAAACAAAATTTGATGATTTCAGCTTTCATACATTTTTTGATTGTTTACAACTTAGAGTTAACGACATACGGCAAGGCCATTTCACACAACATGAGAATGATCAACTTGAAAAACTTTTAGAGGGGATAATAGATTAGGCTAATCTTTGTGAGACGTTCTCTTTCCTTTACTTTTTATTTCGTTCCTATGCAAGAGATGCTATAGGGGGTGTGGCATCTTAAGTTACGCTATGGCTTGTTTGTACTGCACCATGCGGTATAAACGCCAACGAACTTAAACATAGTTTAAGAAAACAAAACCTTTATGTGAATATTGTTAAAGAAGGAGTCTTTCTTCTCTTTATTTGTTGCCGTTTTGAAATTATATTACTAACTTTGCTATTGGACAATAGTTCGTTAAAATTTGAGATAATTGCTACGCAGCTTTCCTCTGCTAGCCAAAGAGTTCTTTGATAGTATGACTAATTAACTTTCGGTTCGGTATGCTCCCACACCTGTCGAAAATTAATTTTGCAATGTATGTGCTCGCCATGCGCTCCTTGAAAGATGCCATGGAATATGGTAGCCCGTTTTCCTTCATCATCACCTTTGCTACATTCTGTGATGCAAATGATGTGTTGTAGGAGAAGTCCAGCTGATTCTTGTGCCTTGCCTGGCAATGCGCGAGTCCGGTATACTGCTTGGCATCGCGGAAGCAAAACTCGATTTGGAATCTTGAGCGGTATGTGCGCAACACTTCCTCACCTGACATGGATGTCTTTGTGGAGAAGAAAAGCTTGTGCTTACCGTTCGGCATCACCCAAATGACAAGACGCACTTCTTTTCGGTAAGGCAAAAGACTCGATAAATAACTTGCAGAAGGATCTGGCAAGTGTTCTGCCCAGCATGCCTGGCATGCCTGTAGCTAAGTATTTTGACTTAGCTTTAGGTGTAGACATACATGCGACAACTTGGCCTCCATCACCAGCCCTTCCGGTACCAGCCTGTGCGATGGTATTTGACCTTATGTCCGAAATCATGTCATTCGTAGCACCTGCGCTTCCATCACCAGAGAGTGGGCTTGGAGCCATTGCTGTTTCAATATTGAAAGGTATGGCACCGTCTGTAAAAGTACATGGACGCTGGATAGCTCAAGCGGGAATCTCAATGATACAGTTGCCTGCTGTTGTCATACACATTTTTCCTGTCACGTCTCCTTTTGCTGATGCCGAGATGTGGATGGGAAGCTCTACGGTACTTGCAGACGGAGGTCCTTGTTCAACGCAGTTCCATCCAGCCCTTTCATGTAGCACCTTTGGTTTTGCACCGCCTCCGAGACTTCATCCGGGAAAGTTCAAGAAGCCAAGTGTCTCACGCTTCCTGCCCACGCAGCTACTTTCCATTATAACCTCAGGTGGTAATCCGGTCCTTGTAGGTGGTCCACCAACGATAGACCTTTTTCAATTGGCAATGAAAATGGGACTTAAGTGTCTGACCAAAACCAAGGCCTATCAGAAACTCTCAGAAGCATTTGAGAAGACTCCTCTGGGGAAGATAAATAAAAAAATGAACTGCTGCCTTTTCGGTGAGCCAGTAGACGCCGCCACGGGGCGTGTATACCATACTAATACTGACTTTGAATTGTCTGGTCCGATCCCATTGGTATGGGAACGAACTTATTACAGTGATGTGGATGTACCAGGAGCTCTTGGCTACAACTGGCACCATAGTTATAATATGAGCATACGAGAAGAGGCTGGCCTTGGTATGATATTCCGCCATCCTACTGGACGAGAAACAGGATGCCCATACTTGCAAACAGGTGAGAGTTTCTATGATCGGGAGGAACATCTGGAATGGAATCACACGGAAGACGGTTACACCATCTATAATGATGACGAGGGAGTGTACTATCATTTTGCGAGCGTTCAACGTGCCGGTGGATTTCGAATGCTTACAGAAATTTCTACAGCAGACGGCTTTAAGATTCTTTTCCGTTATACAACAAATGGGGCGCTGAAGGAAATCGTTGATTCACGTGGTGAGACTCTCTATGTAAATACTGATTGTCAAGGACGTGTAGAGAAATTTTTAGACGAGCGAATGGCAAGGACATTCCTCTTGTGGGCTACCACTATGATTCATCAGGTAATATGATCTCCACGGAGGATTCTTTTGGTACGAGGAAGTTCTTTTATTATGTCGGTCACCAGCTGGTGAAGCTCACCAACCAGTCAGGTATGAGCTTTCACTGGGAATACGACGGTGAAGGGGAAGCCTCACGTTGTATTCATACTTGGGGTGACGACGGCGTAATGGAATACCATATTGAGTATGGTGATGGCTTTACACGGACTACTAATGGACTGGGGCACACAACGGAATACTACTATCACGACAATAAGCTGATTTACAAGATAGTAGACGTCAACGGCGGTATTACTCGCCAGCATTACAATGAGTTCAAGGAGTTGGATGTTGTAGTAAACCCCGAAGGCTACAGTCGTCGTACCGTATTCAACAACTTCGGCCTTCCTGTAGAGATAACGAATGAAAATGGAGCGAAGACAAGACTTGCCTACGACGGACGTCGAAACCTTACGTCCGTTATTACCAGTACTGGGCGTAGAACGTCATGGGAATATGATGAGTATGACCGTGTGATTAAACGTACATTGCCAGACGGTAACAGTTTTAGTTATACCTATGAGGGAGGCGCACTGAAGACCATCACTGACATAGAGGGACGCATCTACACGTTGAAGTTCAATAGTCGGCAGGAACTCCAGCAGCTTGTCTTCCCAAATGGCATTCACCGAACATGGGAGTATGATGAGCGTGGAAGACTTGTCAAGGCAACGGACGTCAAGGGCAACGTGACTTCCTACAGCTATGATGATGCTGACAATCTGATACGCCTGCATGAACCAGATGGCAATGTGCACGAGTTCTCCTATGATACATCGGGCAACCTTATCGTAGCTTCTGATCGGCTGCGCAAGGTGGAGTTTGAGTATGGGCCACTGGGAACGCTCATCGGTAGGCGACAGTTCGACCATCATGTGCGATTCCGTTATGACGGTGAACTGCAGCTGCGTGAGATTATCAACGAGGGCGGTAAATGCTATTCCTTCCGTCTTGACGGACTCGGTCGTGTCGTGGAGGAGACTGGCTTTGACGGCCTGCAGCGAAAGTACCTTCGTGATGGTGCTGGCAGGGTGATACGGGTTGTACGTCCCGAGGGAAGACAGACTGACTATGAGTATGACGGTGTTGGCAATATTCTGCAGGAAACACAGCACGACGGTCGAACAAGCCGCTTTGCTTATGACGGGGACGGACAGCTGCTGCGTGCTGAGAACAAGGAGATGAAAGTAGCCTTCAAGCATGACCTTGGGGGACGGATAGTGAAGGAGACGCAGGGCGGGCACTGCATCATGCGCAAGTATGACCGTACAGGACGCCACGTGCACACCGAGAGCAGTCTTGGTGCAAGTATTGACTATTCCCACGATAAGGATGGCAACCTCAGTGAGATGAACAGCGGAGGATGGTCAGCCAGATGGCAGCGTGACAGGGTAGGACTGGAGACGGAGCGTGAACTTACAGGCGGAGTGCATGTAAAGACACATCATGACAGCCTTGGACGTGAGACCTACAAGTCAGTGGGCGCACGCAATGTCGAGCAGTTCCGCCGCAGCTACACCTGGGGCATCGGCAACCGTCTTCATGCAACCGAGGACGGTCTTACGGGGCGCCGGGTACGCTATGACTATGATGAGTTCGACAATCTCCTTTCTGCTGAGTACAAGCAGGGGAATGACGTGGAGCGCATCTACCGTATTCCTGACCGTATCGGCAATCTCTTTGAAACACGTGAGAAGGATGACCGTAAGTATGGTGCGGGCAGCCGGCTGGCGGAAGACCGTGACTACTTCTATCACTATGACTGCGAGGGCAACCTCGTTTTCAAGGAGTTCAGGACGCTGGACTGGGCTGGCGTATCCGTTCCGCTTGGCGTACAGAAGGCACATCTGGAGGAGGAGCTCGGCATAACCTTCCGTGCCTTTGGTGCAGGCTGGCGTTATGATTGGCAGAGTGATGGTATGCTGTTGAGGGTTGTTCGTCCCGACAGCAAGGAAGTGTCATTCGCATACGATGCGCTGGGTAGACGAACCGAGAAGACTTATGAGGGTATCACTACTCATTTCGTGTGGGATGGCAATGTGCCTTTGCATGAGTGGCAAGAAATTTCGTCTGATACTGAAAAGGCTGACATCATAACCTGGCTTTTCGAGCAGGACACGTTCATTCCTGCTGCCAAGCTCGCTGCCAACGGCGAGAGCTTCTCCATCGTGTCTGACTACCTCGGCACTCCCCTGCAGGCATTTGACAATAACGGCAACAAGGTTTGGGAGCAGGAGCTTGATATCTTCGGCAGGAAGAGGACGGGCAACAATAATTCCTCCTTCATTCCGTTTAAGTATCAGGGTCAGTATGAGGACATTGAGACTGGACTGTATTACAACCGCTTCCGCTACTATGATTCATGTACAGGCAATTACATCAGCCAGGACCCGATTGGGTTATCGGGGGGAGATAATTTATATTCTTATGTACAAAATCCAACAATATGTATAGATACGTTTGGGTTATCTGGGCAAAGATGGATGGGGAAAACAAAAAAAGATGGGACTCCGTACAAGAAACCTGGCCCTAAGCCTAAAGGAACAGGAGAACACAATGCAAAAATAGAAGAAATTATTAACCGAGAAGCATCAAAACCAGGTATTACTCATATCGGTGGCGGATCAAAGACTGAAATAACTATCAATACACCAAATGGTAGTAAACCTTATCGAAGAATGGATGCTTCATTCCAAAGAGCAGATGATAGTATTTATCATATAAATGTTGGTAGGACGTTGAATGATGATAAGACAGGTATAAAGAGAGAGCGATTAGCTCTTGAAGAGGCTCTTGATGATGGACATGACGTCTCGTTTGAAGGTTATGGGAGGGATTCGGATTTTAGAAAAAAACAAAAATTAGACACACATTAATTGCTTATGTCTTATATAAATGTTATTATGCCTTTAGTTGAGTTTGTGCCATATGTTAACAATATGGTCGTGAAATATGATTGTGTTGTATATTTAAGGAAAAAGAACACAAAAGATGTTTTATATACATCAAAGCTTAATATGGAAAATTATAGAAGTGTTATTGGTGATGGCATAGAGGACAAGTTGTTTTTCTTTGTCTCTTTAAAAGATTACAACGAAGCAGGTATTTCTTTTTATGATGATGAAGTATGCAAGGGAACTATTGAAGGAATAGGAGGAAGGGCAAATGAAAACGAAGTTGAGTTGATTTCATTGCGGTTGATTTCTAAAGAACCTGAAAGAGAGATTAAAAGATTATTTAATGCCATAAGGAATAAACTAAAGAAAGATCCAACAATAGGCGTTGGTGTTCAAAGTGGCTCATCGAGGTATCCTAAATTCTTTTATCAGAAGTCGCTGACAGACAATAAGGTCTTTAAGTTTGACCTCAATAATGACAAATTGCCTGTTATCAAGCCATTGTAGGAGATGTTAAAGCCAAATCGGTCATTAGAGATTTTGGAGAGAAAAGCGTTATGAATTGCTATCAGTTATTGGAGAAAATATATTACTTCACGCATTACAATTACCATACATCTTGAATTTCCTGACAAAATGAAAGCGAAATTTTCTAATGACCGCATTTGGGTTAAAGTGTTGCTACAGATTGAAATTCCTCGGCTAAGCGAGGATGTTGATATAGTTTCTATACGGAAAATATTAAATGAGTATGTAACATCTCTTATTCCTCGGATCAATATCCAAGATTTAAAGGATTGGAGTCTTTTGATATGGGTAGCTTTCCGGTCTACAAATGGAATCGGCGTTTTTAAACGAGCAAGACGTTACCCTTCAGATAAAGAATTTGAATTTTCGATTTCTGTTACTATCCCAGATGATAATCAGGCTTCGTATGGTCTTTCCAAAGTAAAAGAAGCATTCTACACACCACTGAGTGATAAAAGTTTTTATAGCTTAGAATTTAACTTTGAAGACTACAACAGTTTATACGAATACATTCTTGACAGTTCTAAACATGCAATAGATTTGGCCTTTATAAAAGGTATTACATGTAATGGCAAAAAGATTAAGTTTCAAAAATAAGGATGATACTCTAATGTATTATCAAGGTATGTGAGTTTAATCTTTCAAGAGAAAAAGAATCATTAACAGCTGAAGCAACAGTAAAAGATTTGATTTAGCAACAAGGACAGGTATAAACTCCGAATCAAGAATGTATGCAAGAAGTCTTGGTAATGCAGATGATGATGGTCACATGATAGGAAAACAGCTTGGAGGTTCAGGTGGGAAGAAGCTGCCAACGGCGAGAGCTTCTCCATCGTGTCTGACTACCTCGGCACTCCCCTGCAGGCATTTGACAATAACGGCAACAAGGTATGGGAGCAGGAGCTTGACATCTTCTGCAGGAAGAAGACGGGCAATAATAAATCCTCCTTCATTCCGTTTAAGTACCAGGGGCAGTATGAGGACGTTGAGACGGGACTTTATTATAATAGGTTCCGCTACTACGACCCAAGGACTGGAGCATACATCAACCAAGACCCAATTGGGCTAATGGGTGGCAATCCAACGTTGTATGGATATGTAAAAGATCCTAATGCAATTGTAGATTTTTATGGTTTAATTGTTGTTTATAGAGCAGTTAATCCTATACAAGAATCATCTGTTAATACAGGTACTAGTATTCAGCCCAAGGATGCTAATGCAAACTATAGCATTCAAGAGCATGTGGAAAATGGTAAATTAAACACGCAATATATATCTACGACAAAGGAGATGGACAGAGCTGAGTTCTATGCAAAATCCAACAAATCCACCATTATTGCTATCAATACAGATAAAATTGAACCAAAGAAAATTATAGATATTTCTAATGGGATTGATCCACAGACAGGAAAACCCTTACAAGGAAAAGCTTTGGATATGCGACAAAGGATGCTGAGGTCCTTATTGATGGGGAAATACCAAAAGAAGCATATACTGTTGTAAAGAAACATCATTAAATTATATTATGGATTATATAAAACAACTATGTAAAATAAAGAAATCTTTATCTACTTTAGATAGTACTCCTTGTAACACCATAGAAGAAGCTAAACTTTGCTTAACAAAATATGATAAGCTGAAAGATGATATCATAAAAGTTATAGCATCTGTTTCGAATGATTCTATGCTTTCAAATCAAGACAAGGAGGAAGTCTATGTAAACGGTATTCGTGTTTTAACGAATTATATTGGTAATGCTGACGACGTACAAAAATATGGTAAGGCGTTAGAAAATATTCTAGGGGATACAAAAATGATGAAGGCACAATTGGATTTTTTTTATAACAGTTTAGATATTGGAAGATGGTTATAGAAGACTATAACTATAACGACTTCCCTGCAGTAGCGTTCGCAGCACGAATAGATGGAAGAGACCAAGACACGTTCGTGCCTGCCGCCAAGCTTGTTGCCAACGGCGAGTGTTTCTCCATCATCTCCGACTATCTCGACACGCCCATGCAGGCCTACGACAAGCAGGGCAACAAGGTGTGGGAGCAGGAGCTGGACATCTACGGACGACAAAGGAAACGGCCATCCGCGTTTGTTCCTTTCAAGTATCAAGGGCAGTACGAGGATGCGGAGACGGGTTTGTATTACAATCGTTTCCGCTACTACGATCCGAATGCGGGGAGTTATATCAGCCAAGACCCGATTGGGTTGGTAGGCGAGAATCCTACTTTGTATTCACATGTTAAATCACCTAATTCCCAATTAGATCTCTTAGGGCTAGATGTGTATGCGTTGGTTGCGACTCATGATGGATGGTATCCTGTTTACGAATATGGAACAAAAGATCCTATTGCATATACAAAACTGAATAAAGGTGATGTTTACAAAATAGGAGAAACTCAACACCCTAAGACCAGATATTCTCAAGTGCGTCTTGACGAAGCAAGGATTAATAGATCAAAGGCCACAGCTGTCGCCTTTGATGCCGATGGAAACATTATTCCTGCAGGTGTTAAGATGAAACCAATATCACAGGGAGGAACAAAAAAAGCTGATCGTCAACTGGAAAACAGCTTATTAAAAAAGTATAACGAAGAGCATGGCCACCTGCCTGCTGGCAATAAACATTATCACTAAGCAAAAAGTATGAGCGTATTTTTATTTTCAACTTATGAGTTAGATTCCTCTGGTGCACATTCTACAGATTTGCGTATAGGAAAAGTTCTTGATAATATTGTCGATAACTTGAATGACTTATATTGGCAGGAAACGCTTGTCAAACAAATAGGTTATGACAAGCGCAAAGGAAGAAAAATTAAATTATATTTACGAGTTTTCCGAAAGAATAGAATTGCTGAGAATGAGATGAAATCTTATTGTAGATTTATGAAGAAAGAAGGATGTTTAATAATTGATCCTATTTTTTTCTTTAGAAGACTATTCTAGTTTGAAAGATAAAGAGTTGTCAGCCAAGATGTATAATGATATATTTCAATATTTAGAACTATCCATAAAAAAAGATACAAAAACAAAAATTTGATGATTTCAGCTTTCATACATTTTTTTGATTGTTTACAACTTAGAGTTAACGACATACGGCAAGGCCATTTCACACAACATGAGAATGATCAACTTGAAAAAAACTTTTTAGAGGGATAATAGATTAGGCTAATCTTTGTGAGACGTTCTCTTTCCTTTACTTTTTATTTCGTTCCTATGCAAGAGATGCTATAGGGGGTGTGGCATCTTAAGTTACGCTATGGCTTGTTTGTACTGCACCATGCGGTATAAACGCCAACGAACTTAAACATAGTTTAAGAAAACAAAACCTTTATGTGAATATTGTTAAAGAAGGAGTCTTTCTTCTCTTTATTTGTTGCCGTTTTGAAATTATATTACTAACTTTGCTATTGGACAATAGTTCGTTAAAATTTGAGATAATTGCTACGCAGCTTTCCTCTGCTAGCCAAAGAGTTCTTTGATAGTATGACTAATTAACTTTCGGTTCGGTATGCTCCCACACCTGTCGAAAATTAATTTTGCAATGTATGTGCTCGCCATGCGCTCCTTGAAAGATGCCATGGAATATGGTAGCCCGTTTTCCTTCATCATCACCTTTGCTACATTCTGTGATGCAAATGATGTGTTGTAGGAGAAGTCCAGCTGATTCTTGTGCCTTGCCTGGCAATGCGCGAGTCCGGTATACTGCTTGGCATCGCGGAAGCAAAACTCGATTTGGAATCTTGAGCGGTATGTGCGCAACACTTCCTCACCTGACATGGATGTCTTTGTGGAGAAGAAAAGCTTGTGCTTACCGTTCGGCATCACCCAAATGACAAGACGCACTTCTTTTCGGTAAGGCAAAAGACTCGATAAATAACTTGCAGAAGGATCTGGCAAGTGTTCTGCCCAGCATGCCTGGTATGCCTGTAGCTAAGTATTTTGACTTAGCTTTAGGTGTAGACATACATGCGACAACTTGGCCTCCATCACCAGCCCTTCCGGTACCAGCCTGTGCGATGGTATTTGACCTTATGTCCGAAATCATGTCATTCGTAGCACCTGCGCTTCCATCACCAGAGAGTGGGCTTGGAGCCATTGCTGTTTCAATATTGAAAGGTATGGCACCGTCTGTAAAAGTACATGGACGTTGGATAGCTCAAGCGGGAATCTCAATGATACAGTTGCCTGCTGTTGTCATACACATTTTTCCTGTCACGTCTCCTTTTGCTTATGCCGAGATGTGGATGGGAAGCTCTACGGTACTTGCAGACGGAGGTCCTTGTTCAACGCAGTTCCATCCAGCCCTTTCATGTAGCACCTTTGGTTTTGCACCGCCTCCGAGACTTCATCCGGGAAAGTTCAAGAAGCCAAGTGTCTCACGCTTTCTGCCCACGCAGCTACTTTCCATTATAACCTCAGGTGGTAATCCGGTCCTTGTAGGTGGTCCACCAACGATAGACCTTTTTCAATTGGCAATGAAAATGGGACTTAAGTGTCTGACCAAAACCAAGGCCTATCAGAAACTCTCAGAAGCATTTGAGAAGACTCCTCTGGGAAAGATAAATAAAAAAAAATGAACTGCTGCCTCTTCGGAGAGCCAGTAGACGCCGCCACGGGGCGTGTATACCATACTAATACTGACTTTGAATTGTCTGGTCCGATCCCATTGGTATGGGAACGAACTTATTACAGTGATGTGGATGTACCAGGAGCTCTTGGCTACAACTGGCACCATAGTTATAATATGAGCATACGAGAAGAGGCTGGCCTTGGTATGATATTCCGCCATCCTACTGGACGAGAAACAGGATGCCCATACTTGCAAACAGGTGAGAGTTTCTATGATCGGGAGGAACATCTGGAATGGAAGCACACGGAAGACGGTTACACCATCTATAATGATGACGAGGGAGTGTACTATCATTTTGCGAGCATTCAACGTGCTGGTGGATTTCGAATGCTTACAGAAATTTCTACAGCAGACGGCTTTAAGATTCTTTTCCGTTATACAACAAATGGGGCGCTGAAGGAAATCGTTGATTCACGTGGTGAGACTCTCTATGTAAATACTGATTGTCAAGGACGTGTAGAGAAAATTTTCAGACGAGCGAATGGCAAGGACATTCCTCTTGTGGGCTACCACTATGATTCATCAGGTAATATGATCTCCACGGAGGATTCTTCTGGTACGAGGAAGTTCTTTTATTATGTCGGTCATCAGCTGGTGAAGCTCAGCAACCAGTCAGGTATGAGCTTTCACTGGGAATACGACGGTGAAGGGGAAGCCTCACGTTGTATTCATACTTGGGGTGATGACGGCGTAATGGAATACTATATTGAGTATGGTGATGGCTTTACTCGCACTACTAATGGACTGGGGCACACAACGGAATACTACTATCACGACAATAAGCTGATTTACAAGATAGTGGATGCTAACGGCGGTATTACCCACCAGCATTACAATGAGTTCAAGGAGTTGGATGTCGTAGTAAACCCCGAAGGCTACAGCCGCCGTACCGTATTCAACAACTTCGGCCTTCCTGTAGAGATAACGGATGAAAATGGAGCGAAGACAAGACTGCCTACGACGGACGTCGAAACCTTACGTCCGTTATTACCAGTACTGGGCGTAAAACATCATGGGAATATGATGAGTATGACCGTGTGATTAAACGTACATTGCCAGACGGTAACAGTTTTAGTTATACCTATGAGGGAGGCGCACTGAAGACCATTACTGACATGGAGGGACGCATCTACACGTTGAAGTTCAACAATCGGCAGGAACTCCAGCAGCTTATCTTCCCAAATGGCATTCACCGTACATGGGAGTATGATGAGCGTGGAAGACTTGTCAAGGCAACGGACGTCAAAGGTAATGTTACGTCCTACAGCTATGATGATACTGACAATCTGATACGCCTGCATGAACCAGATGGCAATGTGCACGAGTTCTCCTATGATACATCGGGCAACCTTATCGTAGCTTCTGATCGGCTGCGCAAGGTGGAGTTTGAGTATGGGCCACTGGGAACGCTCATCGGTAGGCGTCAGCTCGACCATCATGTGCGATTCCGTTATGACGGTGAGCTGCAGCTGCGTGAGATTATCAACGAGGGCGGAGAATGTTATTCCTTCCGTCTTGACGGACTCGGTCGTGTCGTGGAGGAGACTGGCTTTGACGGCCTGCAGCGAAAGTACCTTCGTGATGGTGCTGGCAGGGTGATACGGGTTGTACGTCCCGAGGGAAGACAGACAGAATATGAGTATGATGGTGTGGGCAATATTCTGCAGGAAACACAGCATGATGGTCGAACAAGCCGCTTTGCTTATGACGAGGATGGGCAGCTACTGCGTGCTGAGAACAAGGAAATAAAAGTAGCCTTCAAGCATGACCTTGGGGGACGGATAGTGAAGGAGACGCAGGGCGAGCACTGCATCATGCGCAAGTATGAGCGCACAGGACGCCATGTGCACACCGAGAGCAGTCTTGGTGCAAGTATTGACTATTCCCACGACAAGGATGGCAACCTCAGTGAGATGAACAGCGGAGGATGGTCAGCCAGATGGCAGCGTGACAGGGTCGGACTGGAGACGGAGCGTGAACTTACAGGCGGGGTGCATGTAAAGACACATCATGACAGCCTTGGACGTGAGACCTACAAGTCAGTGGGCGCACGCAATGTCGAGCAGTTCCGCCGCAGCTACACCTGGGGCATCGGCAACCGTCTCCATGCAACTGAGGACGGTCTTACGGGGCGCTGGGTACGCTATGACTATGATGAGTTCGACAATCTCCTTTCTGCAGAGTACAAGCAGGGGAATGACGTTGAGCGCATCTACCGTATTCCTGACCGTATCGGCAACCTCTTTGAGACACGTGAGAAGGATGACCGCAAGTATGACGCCGGCGGGCGGCTTACCGAAGACCGTGACTACTTCTATCACTATGACTGCGAGGGCAACCTCGTGTTCAAGGAGTTCAAGGAAATGGCGTTGCGCGGCGGCATCATCGCTCCCATTAATAGGGAGCGGCTCGAAACAGAGCTTGGCATCACTTTCCGCGCCTTTGGTACGGGCTGGCGTTACGACTGGCAAAGCGACGGCATGCTTGCCCACGTCGTGCGCCCCGACGGAAAGGAAGTGTCGTTCGCCTACGACGCCCTTGGCCGTCGCATCCGCAAGACATACGCAGGAACGACCACCCGCTTCGTTTGGGACGGCAACGTTCCCCTACACGAATGGACGGAAGAAGCAGAAGAAAGCATGGTCACCTGGCTCTTCGAGCAAGACACGTTCGTGCCTGCCGCCAAGCTGGTTGCCAACGGCGAGTGTTTCTCCATCATCTCCGACTACCTCGGTACGCCCCTGCAAGCCTATGACAAGCAGGGCAACAAGGTGTGGGAGCAGGAGCTGGACATCTACGGGCGGCAAAGGAAACGGCCATCCGCGTTCATTCCATTCAAGTACCAAGGGCAGTACGAGGATGCAGAGACTGGATTGTATTACAATAGGTTTAGGTATTACGACCCGAATGCGGGGAGTTATATCAGCCAAGACCCGATAGGATTGGCTGGTGGAAGCCTAATCCTATACATGTATGTGTCAAACTCAAATAATTTGATAGATCCTTTTGGATTAAGCAGAAGAGGAAATCAGGCAACGAGAGATCACATTGAAGTGGTTAAAGACAAATTCATGTCAGATAATCCCGGTGCAACCCATATAGGTGGCGGCTTAGATGATGCTGGGAACCAAATGAAAGAAGTTTATATTAGGCCAAGTAAACCTATTCCAGGTAGCACCAAAGGTGGTTCTTATACAGACTTAACGTTCAAAACAGCAGATGGCAAGATAGTCCACATTAATACTGTGGATAAGGGAAATTTCAATGGAATGTCAAAAAGGGAATTCACTAATCTTAATAGAATAAAAGCAGATGCCCCAGATACTGTTGTAATTGCCATAGGCAAGGGAGACGATCCCGGTGATTTAAGTATGAACAAAGCGAAGACGTCTAGCCATTAAAAGAATATTAGCAATGGAAAGAATGAGAGATTGCCAGTTGTTTATGACAACAAAAGACGAAAAAATGTTTTGTAAGACATTGAGAGCTTGTAATCCCAACATATACTTCTTAGATGTAAAGCCCTCTTTTGAAGCATGTGTAAATGGGCGCTTGGTTAGCGATGTTACAGAGTTGAACAGTGAGTTCTTCTCAATAGTTAACCTTGACTTGATTAGTAAAGAAGAATTGAGTAAGTGTTATAAGATACGTAACGGATATTATCACTTTTTCCAATTGGGACGGGCTCAAATGCAATTTTTACGTTCTACACCTGATACAAATGTAGAAGGTTGTTTACAACATGGAAGAATAGCAGATTCATATGAAACAGACGACAAAGAAGAAAAAGAATGGAAAAATAAGGTATACAATATTCTAAAGAAATTAGGCCAAAAGGTTTGCTGGTATTATATTTTGCCTGACGGGACAAGAGAAATTTCAGCTAAGCCACAAAATAATTTAATCGCTCTTCCTGATGCCATTCTCAACTATGATGGTAAACAGGGTAATTTTATGATTCACAACCGAGCTATGTTTGTTCCTCAAGGAATTTCTGTCAACGAAGTGAATGACAATCCAATCCTTATTCCTAAAGAATAAACGATTTACATCGATTGGATAGAATCATGATTGTCTACATGACTAAGCGCAAGCCTCTGTCTTTTGGTTGTCTATCGAGGAAACTTTCACACTGACTTCCAGCAGATGGTAGACGGACCACGATCTGGACGGTGCGCGCAACGTGGAGCAGTTCCGCCGTCGCTACACGTGGGACATGGGCAACCGCCTGCTGGTGGCGCGCGACGAGATTTCGGGCCGCGTGGCTCGGTACGACTACGACGAGTTCGACAACCTCATCTCGGCCGAGTACGAACGCGGCGGCGAGGTGGAACGCCTCTACCGCGTGCCCGACCGCATGGGCAACCTCTTCGAGTCGTGTGAGAAGGACGACCGCAAGTATGACGCCAGCGGGCGGCTTGCCGAAGACCGCGAACATTTCTACCACTACGACTGCGAGGGCAACCTCGTGTTCAAGGAGTTCAAGGAAATGGCGTTGCGCGGCGGCATCATCGCCCCCATTAATAAGGAGCGGCTCGAAACAGAGCTTGGCATCCGTTTCCGCGCCTACGGCACGGGCTGGCGTTACGACTGGCAGAGCGACGGCATGCTCGCCCGCGTCGTGCGCCCCGACGGAAAGGAAGTGTCGTTCGCATACGACGCCCTCGGCAGGCGCATACGCAAATCTTTCGCAGGAACGACCACGCAGTTCGTGTGGGACGGAAACGTTCCCTTGCACGAATGGACGGAAGAAAGCGAGATGGTCACATGGCTCTTCGAGCAAGACACGTTCGTGCCTGCCGCCAAGCTGGTTGCCAACGGTGAGTGTTTCTTCATCGTGTCCGACTACCTCGGCACGCCCATGCAGGCCTACGACAAGCAGGGCGACAAGGTGTGGGAACAGGAGCTGGACATCTACGGGCGGCAAAGAAAACAGCCATCCGCGTTCCTACCATTCAAGTATCAGGGGCAATATGAGGATGCGGAGACGGGACTGTATTATAATCGTTTCCGCTACTACGACCCGAATGCAGGGAGTTATATCAGCCAAGACCCGATAGGTCTGAAAGGTGGCAATCCGACATTATATGCGTGTGTTAAAGACTCTAACAATGAGATTGATGTTTGTGGATTAAATGTATTTTGGTCGGGTGGTGTGGATGCTCAAAATGCTGCTAGGATTTTTGCAAAACAAAAGGGTGACACCATTTTAGAAATGACCCCTCACGGTCAAGCCTTGGAAGAATGGACTAAAAATTTAGATTGGGAGACAGAAGCTAAACCTTTATGGCAGAAAACCTCTAAAGACTTTGCAGGAAGTACTGTAGGTGAAGCTCATGTCTTTATTTATGAGCCTAAATATAGAGGAGCAAATAGCGTTTGGGAACAAGATGAGTTACCTATTTTAAAGAAAAAAGGAATTCCCGTCTTTGAACATAGGATTGATGCAGATGGCAATATAAAAGTTAAACAAATTCATCATTAATAGGCTATGGATAAAGAAAAGTACACGGTAAGGGGAGAAAATGGAGAGTTCTTGGCACTATTAAGACGTGGAGGTATTGAGTATGTAACCTCTACGGGAATTTCTTACTATATTGATTCAGAAATGGTATCTTCAGATGAGTGCGACTTTGTCATATATTCATCTTATATCAAATTGTATCAAGATTATAAAAAAGAGAAGTCTTTAAACAACATCGAATATTTTGAAAAATTTGATGATAAGACAGGAATAGGAAAAGGATATATTAGGTATAAGAAGAGGTTTGATTCACATATTTCAAGAAAGGAAAAAGACTATATTCTTAAACGAGTAAAACAAATGTGTACCAAAGCAGGCATCAAAATATGCATTGTGTAGCGGAACCGCAAATGTGTTTTGAATGAAAGAGTATGTGATACGTGGAGCATGGGCAACCGCCTGCTGGTGGCGCGCGACGAGATTTCGGGCCGCGTGGCTCGGTACGACTACGACGAGGTCGACAACCTCATCTCGGCCGAGTACGAACGCGGCGGCGAGGTGGAACGCCTATACCGCGTGTCCGACCGCATGGGCAACCTCTTCGAAACGCGCGAGAGGGACGACCGCCGCTACGGTGCGGGCAGCCGTCTGACGGAAGACCGTGACTATTTCTACCACTACGACTGCGAGGGCAACCTCGTGTTCAAGGAGTTCAGAACGCTGGACTGGGCTGGTGTATCCGTTCCGCTTGGCGTACAGAAGGCACATCTGGAGGAGGAGCTCGGCATAACCTTCCGTGCCTTTGGTGCAGGCTGGCGTTATGACTGGCAGAGTGACGGTATGCTGTCGAGGGTCATCCGTCCTGACGGCAAGGAAGTGTCGTTCGCATACGACGCCCTCGGCCGCCGCATCCGAAAATCTTTTGCAGGAACCACCACCCATTTCGTTTGGGACGGCAACATACCACTACACGAATGGACGGAAGAGGCGGAAGAAAACGTAGTGACCTGGCTCTTCGAGCAAGACACGTTCGTGCCTGCCGCCAAACTTGTTGCCAACGGCGACTGTTTCTCCATCGTCTCCGACTACCTCGGCACACCCATGCAAGCCTACGACAAGCAGGGCGACAAGGTGTGGGAGCAGGAACTGGACATCTACGGGCGGCAAAGGAAACGCCCGTCTGCATTCATTCCGTTTAAGTATCAGGGGCAGTACGAGGATGCGGAGACGGGACTGTATTACAATCGTTTCCGCTACTACGATCCGAATGCGGGGAGTTACATCAGCCAAGACCCGATAGGGTTGGCAGGTGGCAATCCTACATTGTATGGGTATGCCCAAGATACAAATGGTTGGATCGATCCATTGGGGCTTGATGTATTTGCTTTGTTTGAAATTAATGGTAAAATATTTGAAGGAGTAAACCCAACCCAAAGAATTCCAAGAATAGAGAGTCCTATTCCTGAGTTACAACATTTGGGCTACACAAATTCCAATACGTTTAGTATGCATGCAGAAATAGATGCAATGAAACAAGCCAAGGATTTGGGGCTAAGAGGGGGAAAAGCGACTTTGATGGTGGAGGGATTAGATATATGCCCAAGTTGCAGACCCGCTATTATGGATTATGCCAAATCTATGGGTATAAGTGAGTTAGAAATACATGAATTAAATAGTGGTAAAATATATAGATTTGAAGGAGAAGAAATAAATCAAGTAAAAAATGGAGGTAAATCATGGAGAGCTGCAGAAGTGAGCCATTGAAGTTTGTTTGCAATAAAAAAATAGATATCAACCCTAAAGAGTATTGGGAAGAGATCATGCAACTTACATTTTTAAATAATAAATGTGGATATTTATCATTGACACGGCTGAGTTATGATGAAGAGATATATTTTGAATATAACGACCAAATCTATTTCTTGTATTCCAATGTCAATAATATAGGGTTCAGATTAGAAGATTCTGTTTTGACAATTGAAGTAGACAATCCAACAAATGGAAATCTACCCAATACATTCATAATAAGCATTGCTCAGCCATTTGATAACTTGGATTATATCTTGCAAGTGTTGTTTAAAAAGCCAGCAGGTAATAAATGCTATCATTAAAAATGATGAACAGAGTAAGTATTCAAATTGATTCACCTAGCTATGTAAAGGTTAGTGAAATAGGCAAGGAACTTGTTGCATTTTCATTAACAATAGAAAGGAAATATCCTCAAATAGATTTTGAGTTCGCTTTTTGTTTCAGAGCGTTGTACACCACGCACGGCATCCGGTCAAAAGTCCGGTTTGAGAAAGATTGCAATTATCTTGGTATGGATTTGATAATGTCCGAAGAAGAATTTCATCCATATAAGAAAAATATAGCAATGCAACGGCGAATCATGGGTAAGCATTTCTTCCCGTTTTTTGCAGAGAACATAAAGAAATACAGATATAAGTTGCCAGTTCTCAAACCCATTGAAAAAGATTTGGTGGAGGATATGCGCCTATTTCTCATTGAAAACCTTTGGCTACCTGACGATAGTGGCAGTTTTAAGTTGGCGGTTATAGAAAATGTTTCTTACGATCGTGCAATGGCTTTGTTCGGAAAGCCAAGACAAAAAAAATTCACGGATACTGATAATGGTAAATACAGGACATATTGTGGGAAGTGGACGAACAGACACAGCTATCAGCCCGATATAGGCTGATAGATAAAGTCTGGACGCTAGAAAGCTACAATATTGCAGAAGGGTAAATCGGGATTTGGAAATAGTTGACTAACGGGGCGCACCTTCACGCTGGCGTACGACGAGCGGCACGAACTGATACGGCTCACCTTCCCCGACGGGCTGCACCGCGATTGGCGGTACGACGGCCGCGGCCGCATGGTGTGGGCGCGCGACGTGCTTGGGAACGTGACGGCCTACGCCTACGACGACGCCGACAACCTGATACACATTGAGGAAGCGGACGGCAACGTGCACAACCTCGTGTACGACGCCTCGGGTAACCTCGTCAAGGCGTCGGACCTGCTGCACGACGTGGAGTTCGACTACGGCCCGCTGGGCACGCTCACGGGCAGGCGGCAGCTCGACCATCATGTGCGATTCCGTTATGACGGTGAACTGCAGCTGCGTGAGATTATCAACGAGGGCGGAGAATGTTATTCCTTCCGTCTTGACGGACTCGGTCGTGTCGTGGAAGAGACTGGCTTTGACGGCCTGCAGCGAAAGTACCTTCGTGATGGTGCTGGCAGGGTGATACGGGTTGTACGTCCCGAGGGAAGACAGACAGAATATGAGTATGACGGTGTTGGCAATATCCTGCAGGAAACACAGCACGACGGTCGAACAAGCCGCTTTGCTTATGACGAGGATGGACAGCTGCTGCGTGCTGAGAACAAGGAGATGAAAGTAGCCTTCAAGCATGACCTTGGGGGACGGATAGTGAAGGAGACGCAGGGCGGGCACTGCATCATGCGCAAGTATGACCGTACAGGACGCCATGTGCACACCGAGAGCAGTCTTGGTGCAAGTATTGACTATTCCCACGACAAGGATGGCAACCTCAGTGAGATGAACAGCGGAGGATGGTCAGCCAGATGGCAGCGTGACAGGGTAGGACTGGAGACGGAGCGTGAACTTACAGGCGGAGTGCATGTAAAGACACATCATGACAGCCTTGGACGTGAGACCTACAAGTCAGTGGGCGCACGCAATGTCGAGCAGTTCCGCCGCAGCTACACCTGGGGCATCGGCAACCGTCTTCATGCAACCGAGGACGGTCTTACGGGGCGCCGGGTACGCTATGACTATGATGAGTTCGACAATCTCCTTTCTGCAGAGTACAAGCAGGGGAATGACGTTGAGCGCATCTACCGTATTCCTGACCGTATCGGCAATCTCTTTGAGACACGTGAGAAGGATGACCGTAAGTACGGTGCGGGCAGCCGTCTGACGGAAGACCGTGACTACTTCTATCACTATGACTGCGAGGGCAACCTGGTGTTCAAGGAGTTCAGGACGCTGGACTGGGCCGGTGTGTCCGTTCCGCTTGGCGGACAGAAGGCGCACCTGGAGGAGGAGCTCGGCATAACCTTCCGTGCCTTTGGCGCAGGCTGGCGTTATGACTGGCAGAGTGACGGAATGCTGTCGAGGGTCGTCCGTCCTGACGGCAAGGAAGTATCATTCGCATATGATGCGCTGGGCAGGCGGACTGAGAAGACCTATGAGGGTGTAACCACTCACTTCGTGTGGGATGGCAATGTTCCTTTGCATGAGTGGCAGGAGGTTTCGTCTGATACTGAAAAGGCTGACATCATAACCTGGCTCTTCGAGTAAAACACGTTCATTCCAGCTGCCAAGCTCGCTGCCAACGGCGAGAGCTTCTCCATCGTATCTGACTACTTCGGTACTCCCCTGCAGGCATTTGACAACAACGGCAACAAGGTCTGGGAGCAAGAGCTTGACATCTTCGGCAGGAAGAAAAGGAAGAACAGCAATAATTCCTCCTTCATTCCGTTTAAGTATCAGGGTCAGTATGAGGATGTTGAGACTGGGCTGTATTACAACAGGTTCCGTTACTACGAGCCAAATACAGGGACCTATATCAGCCAGGACCCGATAGGGTTGGTGGGCGGAAACCCGACACTATATGCGTATGTCGGAAGTCCTAATAACTGGTATGATATATTTGGCTTACGACCATTCGGACATGCTGTGGGAGATATTGGTGAGAAAGCTGTAATTAATGACCTTAAAAAGAACAATTATGAAATTATAGACGTAAAATACGGCCCTAACAATGGTATTGATGTGCTTGCCAAGAATCCAAGTACAGGAAAATATGATGCCTTTGAGGTGAAGTCTTCTACGGTAGGAAAATTCAATCTTTCTAAAGACCAGATGGATCCTGAAAACTTTGTTAAGACACGAGTGAATAATGCTGTAGCAAATGACAAAATTAATAAGAGAACTAGCAGGGATATCATGACTAATTTAGGGGATAGAAAAGTAGCCTATGTGGGTATAAAGCGTGGTGAAAAAGGGAAATTGTATGCAGATTCCATCAGGTATGAGAATTGGGATACAGAAGCAAAAAGACAACAAAAACTTAAAACAGGAGGACATCATTAATGAAAAAGAAAGTATTTGATCGACTTGTGGAAAAGGAACTGAAAAAATTCAAGAACTATGTGCTAGACGATGATGAATTCATGATAGAATTTCTTTCAAATATGTCTATTGATTTTGATAATTACATTACGCACGACACAGTATTTGGAGATTACTTTGGCATGCACTTCTACCCTTTCTGGCATAATCCCAACCAAGAGGACTTTACTGGCATTATCGATTCCTTTATGCTGGAATACATGGTTTGCACAATGTACACCCATGATCCGGAAAAGAAATTCCGCTATATGTTGGTAGGTGCATCTTCTCTCTTTTTAGGAATCCTTATGTTTGGTGAAGAAAAAGAGAGGGATATCATGTTCCATTCCATGATAAATTTAATAAAGGAATATATAGCTATGGAGTATAGTGTAAATTATCAGGACACAACACTCCAAGAAGCATTCTTGTTATATGACATCTATACGGGTGGTAAGAACCACGACTTGTGGACTCCATACGTCACCAAACCTTTGTCAACACTTTATCAGGACTGCATGGACAACATCCTTTCTGACGATGAAGAGAAGGTCAAGACTCTTCTGTCGGACATGCTGGAATACCATGTCAAACAATCCAACAACGACAACTTCGTAAGGAGCGAGTTTACCTATCCCTCACAACGAGTATTTCCTTTAGAAATACTTGCTCTCATCCATTATCGTCACACACAGGGAAAATTAATTGATTTCATAGACGACCAGATTCTGAGCGTATTCGTTCCCTACATAAAAGCTAATGATTTTCGCCCCTCACCTGCTGTAGAAAAGGCAAGAAATGACATGTATGTCCTTCTTGGAATCAAATAAAACATAAAACTCATGCGTGCATAATGGCTCTGCACGACTCTGAAACACAGGCATGCTGATGGGAATAGTACAGAATGGCAACGTGACCGGCTTGGGCGTGTTACTCGCTATGCGGCTCCTGGACAAAGTGTGATGCGCATCTCCTGCGATGCCTACGACCTGCCTGTTGAAGTTACCAGCGGCAATGAAGTGTGGACTATGGAGTACACTCCTATGGGTAACCTGCGCCGTCAGACACGACGGACGAGCAGTATGCGCATGGTCAGTGCGCTGAACTATGAGTATGATTCCTATGACCAACTGAAGTTTGTCGAGAACGAACATGGTGAACGTTACTTCTTTGAACGTAACCTTAATGGTGAGGTGATTTGTGAAAGGGGCTTCGACGGAGCGGAACGTCATTATATCCGTGACCTTGACGGTACGGTGATTACTACACAGCTGCCTGATGGTACGGCTGTGCATCATCAGCATGACCAAGCTGGACGACTTACCTATAACAAGTACACCGATGGTAGTTGGGAGGCTTGGGAGTACGATAAGGCCGGAAGACTCACCAAAGCTTACAACAGAGACAGCGTGACGGAGTTCGTGCGTAATGCTTTGGGGCAGGTCATAAAGGAAACCCAGGACGGGCGTACAGTGGAGCATAAGTATGATGAACGTTCCCGACTTTCAAATATCGTCAGTGCATTAGGAGGAAATATTACCTACGGATATGATATAAAAGGCGCTGTCAACCACATATCAGCTGGTATGTCAGGAAAGAGGAAGCCTTGGGAAGCGGACATAGCATACGACCGGTTCGGGCGTGAAACATCACGCATGATGCCTGGCTGTGTAGAGAATACGATGCACTATGACAGCATTGGCCGCCCTGCACATCAGCGTGTCCGGCATAATGGGCGAACACTGTATGACAAGTCATATACTTGGGGTGATAATCTTCGTCTTTTACGAACGTTTGACACAATAAACGGTAGAAGTGTCCGTTACGATTATGACGCCTTCGGTTCTCTGTCAGGGGCAGTGTTTGGTGACGGCAGCCGTCAGTGGCGCAACCCGGACCTGATGGGTAACGTGTATGATAGTCCCGATCGAACGGACAGGAGCTATGGTCGTGGTGGACAGTTGCGTGAGGATAGGAAGTGGCGGTATTATTATGACAGCCATGGCAATCTTGTGCTGAAGACCATGCGCAGGTCGGGACCATCACGTAATGCGGAGGCGCGGGATGAGTTCCTTGCATGGCAGAGCGGTGACTATGCCTATACGTGGCAAGGCAATGGTATGCTTAGGAGTGTAACACGACCGGACGGCAAGACCGTTACGTTCAAGTATGACGCTTTAGGCAGACGCATTGAGAAGGTCTTTGACGGCCGTGTTTACCGCTACCTCTGGGATGGTGATGTCATCCTACACGAGTGGGACTATGCCGAGGCTGACCGTCCGAACACGATTGTTACCGAGACTGGCGAGGTCACGCTCGACAGGCCTGAACCAGTTGAGAACCTCATCACGTGGGTTTACGACAGTGACAGCTACGTCCCTACTGCCAAGATTGTTGGTGACAAGCATTACAGCATCATCAGCGACTACATTGGTCGTCCCGTCCAAGCATACGATGATAAAGGCAATGTCGTTTGGCAGGCAGACTATGACATCTACGGTAATCTCCGTAACCTCCACGGCTGCAGGCAGTTCATTCCTTTCCGCCAGTTAGGTCAGTACGAGGATAGGGAGACTGGACTGTATTACAACAGGTTCAGGTATTATGATCCGAGGATTGGTAATTATATCAGCCAAGACCCGATAAGGTTAGCGGGAAATAACCCGACACTGTATGGGTATGTGGGGGATTTAAATAAGTGGGCTGATGTTTTTGGTTTAGATTTTAAGACTGTAGATTTCTCTGGACATCCAGACTTGTACCAAGGTCCAGGGAAAAATACTGTAAAAATAAAACTCACTGGTGATAGAAGTTCTGATTTCACAAGAGCTTATAAAGAAGCTGGTATAACGAAAGCAGATGCAACAGGATATACTTGGCATCATGTTGCTGATTTTGATCCTAAAACTGGGGAATCAACAATGCAATTAATAAAAACGTCAACACACGAAGCAAATTTGCCACATAAAGGTTAAGCTGGACAGTTTGCAGATTATTTCGGTGTCCAGTATGATAGTTTTGAAGCTAAGATGAAATCATTTGAACAGGGTTGGAGGAAAGAACCTAAAAGACAAGCAAAAAAAATAACCTGTAAAAAATAAGTATTATGTTTACTAAATCATCACATTCGATTACAATGTCAGATATAGATTTTTTAGAGCATTCTATAGAACAAGGTTTACCTAATGACTTTATCTCTCATTATCTAAAAAATAATGGTGGAGTCCCTAATAAAACATATTTCTATGTTGAAAAGGACGATGGTTATGTTGAAGTAAGTTTCTTTCTACCAATTAGGTTCGATACTACTGAACTGAGTAATATGACCATTGAAAGAAGTTACTCAAACTTGACCTCAAAAGGGATACCAAAAAACTATCTTCCATTTGCATTAGATTGGGGTGGAAATTATTTTTCAATAGACCTTGAAACTAATAATATCGTTTTACTGCTTATGGATTTAGGGCCCTTCACAGACGACGCAGTTAAATATTTAACAAGAGGGTTTAGTAATTTTATAGACAATTTAGAAGAAGGAGAAGAGGAAGATGTATAAGCTTCTATGATAGATGACCCGCCGATGCTGTGGTCAATGTCTTCTGCAGTCGTTACCGCAGGGACAGGGAATATGGGAAGGGCGGAAGGATACTCCGTGACCGCCATTATGACTATCTCTATGACGTAGAAGGTAACCTTATCCTGAAGACTCCACGTCGTGGGCTGACACAGCATTCGAACCACGAGGTATCGGAGGAAAGTGGCACGCATATTGCTTGGCAGACAGGTGACTATGCCTATGAATGGTATGGCAACGGCATGCTCAAGGAGGTGCGGCTTCCTTACGGCAAGACTGTTCGCTTCGAATATGATGCCCTTGGACGTCGCACGGCAAAGCTTTTCAATGGTCACGTCTTCCGTTACCTCTGGGACGGCAACGTGATGGTGCAGGAGTGGCAGTATGAGGAGAAGGACCGACCGCAGCATAGCATTGACGAGTTCGGTCGCATCCGTATGCAGGGCGAAGAGCCGGTAGAGAACCTTGTCACATGGGTGTATGAGGAAGGCTCGTACGTACCTGTGGCGAAAATACAAAACGGTGAACGCTATACGATCATCAGCGACTATATGGGTCGCCCAGTGGAAGCGTATGACAGCTATGGTACTGTTGTCTGGCAAGCAGACTATGACATCTATGGTGATCTTCGCAACCGCAAAGGCATCCGTGATTTCATTCCTTTCCGCCAGTTAGGACAGTATGAGGATGATGAGACTCGCCTCTACTACAACAGATTCAGATATTATGACCCGAGGATAGGTAATTACATAAGGCAAGACCCGATAAGGTTAGCAGGAGGAAACCCTACGCTGTATGGGTATGTAGAAGACTGTAATAAGTTTTTTGACTTATTTGGACTTTATTTACGTCGCCCTTATGTTCGTAAGGATACACGAATAGTGGTAGAAAAGAGTGGTACTATTATTGATGGACGTTTTTATGATACAGTGGATGGTTTTGATGAGTCTATTGCTATAGAAGGAGGGAAAAGACGTAAATATTCATTAGCTGAAGGCGAGTATCATCTGGGACATAAAGAAGGGCATGAATATCGTTATTATAAAGAGTATGCAGAAAAGAAAGGTATGAGTCAGAAAGATTTTAATGACCTTATGAATAATCCTAACATTTATCAAATTGAGGTTCCTCATACAAATATGTCACATACAAGAGAGGCTAAGACCAACCAATTAACACAATCAAGTGATGGTATCAGTAAAAAAAATAATATTGTAAGTTATAATCAATTTATTTTATTTATATGGGAAATAGTAAAACGAATAGGAGAAATGATTTTAACCGATTAGAACTCGTTGAGGTTATTAATCATAAAAATGACTTTAAAGGGCTCAAAACATTTATAGAAGAACATGGGGGACTAGATTCAGTAGATGAATTTGGGCGTACTGCTCTTATCAATTGTATTATTGCGTTCAGGAATCCGATAGAAGATTGTTGTTCTGCCAACGATTATGCGAAATTGTTAGTCGAATCAGGGGCAGATGTTAACAAAACCGATTTTAATGGTTATGTAGCACTTCATCATTGTATTCTTTCAAAGAACTATGAGATGTTTGATTATCTGCTATCACGCCCAAATATTAATATTGATGTTGAACCTGGTTTGCTTGGATATGCTTTGTCACATGATATTGATAACACTTCGAATATCATTAAGCTCCTTGATTTGGGCTTAGATCCATTCAAAAAAGGGACAATATTCTCGACATATCAGGTTCTGGTCGGTATAGACAATGGTACAATCAAGATTGGAAATCAAACAAAAAGTGTAAAGCCAGTATTGGACCATATAAAACAACTGTATGCAGACAGGGTAGAGTAATGGAGTAATTGGGTAAAACATGGAGAGAAACTTTGGGGAATTAAATCGACTTACGCGAGGTCACACTCGACAGACCTGAACCAATTGAGAACCTCATCACGTGGGTTTACGACAGTGACAGCTATGTCCCTACAGCCAAGATAGTTGGTGACAGGTATTACAGCATCATCAGCGACTACATCGGCCGTCCCGCCCAGGTATACGATGATAATGGTAATATCGTCTGGCAGGCAGACTATGACATCTACGGTAACGTCCGCAACCTTCACGGCAGCAGGCGGTTCATTCCTTTCCGCCAATTAGGTCAGTATGAGGATGAGGAGACAGGGCTGTATTACAACCGCTTCCGCTATTATGCCTCAAGGCTAGGTAATTACATCAGCCAGGATCCAATAAGGTTAGCGGGAAATAACCCGACGCTGTATGGGTATGTAGGGGATTGTAACATAGAGCTAGACGCACTAGGCTTGTCATTAGCATTACCATGTCCTAATGGCACTAATCCATGGAAAGAAGGAGAAACAATCTACTCTATAGTAGTTCCTAAGGGGGGTATGGATATAGATATGGCTATTGATATCGATGTTTACACAAAATATGGTCCTGGTAGTTGGGGAACAACTCAGCATATAGGTAATGTAGATTTTGTACGTAAACAACTAGCTGTTACTCCTGAGTTTAAATCAAAGATAACTCATGTTCAGAGATTTCATATTCCAGAAGGAGAAAGAGTACAGATAGGTATTGTAGGTCCACAAGAGTACAAAGGTAAGGTATACCCTGGAGGAGGAGTACAAGTACAAATATTTAACAAGAAAGCTCTTGAACCCATAGGTGAACCAAGATTACTTGATAATGGTCATATTGATACATTTAATGATAAACTAAAAGGATGCACATAAAATGGAACAAATAGTTAATTTTCTTTATCTTTATGCAGATGTTCTAAATGAACATCCGAATATATTAGATAGAACTCCCAAAGGAATAACTTGGTCTTTCCAAGGTAAAATATATAAAAGAGAGAATCTAGTAAATAGGTTAAGGGCTGATTATTCACAAAATTATAATACCATTGCCGTAGTAGAAGCCCCTTATTCAGAGGTGTTAAATAGAGCATATATAATAAATGCAAAAAATGAGTTTATTATTAGTGATTTAAGTGAACTTCTCTTTTCCCATATTCAAAAAAAATGTTTAGTTGAAGGGGTTATTTGTCAGGATTCTGAGTTTATCTTTCATTTAAATATAAGAAATGATGATTACTCTATTCCTTTTGATATGAAAACAAGGACTTTTGGTAAATTAATACAGAGTCGATGATGTATTAAGTATACTGCTTGCTTTATTGATTTAGTATAAAGTTCATGGAAAATAATATCATTAGAAAGGACTGTATTTGTAAAGAACATGCTTTACGTAAGTAAATATAGAGCAGATATCATTAATCTATGGACTAGAATATTGCAAATCCTTAATAGATATTCTATGTTATGGAATAGTTCTACAATGTTTAACTTGTTAACTTGTTAAAGTCAAAGGAAGAAAGATAGTGTAACAATATAATGGGGAGAAGGACCGTCCACAGCATAGCATTGACGAGTTCGGTCGCATCCGTATGCAGGGCGAAGAACCGGTAGAGAACCTTGTCACATGGGTGTATGAGGAAGGTCATACGTCCCTGTGGCAAAGCTGCAGAACGGTGAACGCTATACGATCATCAGTGACTATATGGGGCGCCCTGTGGAAGCGTACAACAGTTATGGTAATGTAGTTTGGCAGGCTGACTATGATGTTTATGGTGACCTTCGAAACATAAAAGGTATCCGTGACTTCATTCCTTTCCGACAGTTGGGACAGTATGAGGACGATGAGACTCGCCTCTACTACAACCGCTTCCGCTATTATGACCCGAGGATTGGTAATTACATCAGCCAAGACCCGATAAGATTAGCAGGAAATAATCCAACACTGTATGGATATGTAGGGGATGGAAACTCAAATGTAGATATCTGGGGGTTATCAATAGACTATTACTCTTTAGACCATTTAGGTCGACCAACTGGAGGATTGGCAGAAATATCTTTAGATTCTACAGGCTCTTTACCTAAGGGTACTGATGCAGGAATAGATCCACCAGGGTGGAAAGGAGGTCAGCATCCATATCACCAACAGAGAGGACATTTAATAGCAAAAAATCATGGAGGGAGCGGAGTAGCCCCAAGGAATATTGTAACGATTACAGATGGTACTAATCACCCAGGAATGACAAAATATGAGAATATAATAACTAGGCGTGTCAAGAATGGTGATACGATTCTACTAGAGGTAAAAGCCGTATATGATGGAGATAACCTCACCCCTAGTAAAATAACAATGTATGCTATTGACCAAAAAGGTAATGTTGTTGTAGATGCAGAAATAAAAAATGGATTAAGACAGAAAACATCATGTTGTCATGGATAAAAAAAATACATTCGAACTTGAAGTTATAGGTTCTCAAAAGTGTTTTGGGGATTTACCAGCATTAAGTACATATAGGTTTAATAATGGGAGGAGATTTCCATTATCTTACATTCGTTTCGTAACGAAATATGGATATGGTCTTACAGTAGACCTTTTTCACATCTATATTCCATTGTCAGAGCATGGAGACTCTATCTTCATCAGGTCTGATGAAATACGTTCGACTTATTATGAAGATGTAGTCAATGGAGATATATGGTTTGAGGTTGCTGCAGACATCTCTCTCTCAACCCTAAAGAATCTTTACCCATTTGCAAGTAGCGATAATGGTGAATACTTATTTTGGGATATCAATTCGTATAATAAAGAAGATGATGAGATGGACATCTATATGACTGACTTTAGGAGCATAGAATTGAGAAAAGTCGCTTCTAATCTCAATGAATTTATTGATAAAATTACAGATGTCAATAGATATAAAGAACTTCTCCCCTTTTCTATTCAGCCTCTTCCCCGTATATTTAAAGTGTTAAACCTTGTTGATTAGCACTTCTATATGTTTTTGATATCTGTAACACTTGTTTAGTCCTAATATAAATATTGAATTGAGAATCGGGAAGAGAAGATTGTACGTGATAGCGAGGGACTGAAGATAGAGAAGAACTTCTCTGGTGGCATCCGTATGACACGTACCTACGATGCCTACGGTAATGTTATCTCACAGAAGAGCCGTTCGTTTCGTCAGGACGGCTACGACCGACGTTATGCGTGGAATGCGACAGGACGTCTGCAGAATGTGATAGACGGAATCACAGGAGGCAGAACAACCTATGCCTATGATGCGGTTGGCAGTCTGATGAGTGCCTGCTATGAGGACGGTACGGACGACTATCGTATGCCTGATGCCGTAGGAAACGTCTTCCGCAGTCGTGACCGTTGGGACAGAGAATACGGCAAGGGTGGCAGGATTCTTCGTGACCGGCATTATGACTATCTCTATGACGTTGAGGGTAACCTTATCCTGAAGACTCCACATCGTGGACTGACACAGCATCCGAACCATGAGGTTTCGGAGGAAAGTGGCACGCATATTGCACGGCAGACAGGTGACTATGCCTATGAATGGTATGGTAACGGTATGCTCAAGGAGGTGCGTCTTCCATACGGCAAGACTGTTCGCTTCGAATATGATGCCCTTGGGCATCGCACGGCAAAGCTCTTCAACGGTCACGTCTTCCGTTACCTCTGGGACGGTAATGTGATGGTGCAGGAGTGGCAGTATGAGGAGAAGGACCGCCCGCAGCATAGCATTGACGAGTTCGATCGCATCCGAATGTTAGGCGAAGAGCCGGTAGAGAACCTTGTCACATGGGTGTATGAGGAAGGCTCGTACGTACCTGTGGCAAAGATACAGAACGGTGAACGCTACACGATTATCAGCGACTATATGGGGCGCCCTGTGGAAGCGTACAACAGCTATGGTAACGTAGTTTGGCAGGCTGATTATGATATTTATGGTGACCTTCGAAACATAAAAGGCATTCGTGACTTCATCCCTTTCCGCCAGTTGGGACAGTATGAGGACGATGAGACTCGCCTATACTACAACAGGTTCAGATACTATGACCCGAGGATTGGTAATTACATCAGTCAAGACCCGATAAGGTTAGCAGGAAATAACCCAACACTGTATGGGTATGTGGGGGATTTGAATAAGTATGTAGATGTTTGGGGATTATCAGATTGCAAGCTGAGTTCTGATTTTAAGAATGGAGCTTCATTTCTCATTCCTGGTGATAGTTATGAACAATTTGTTAAAAACTCATCTATGATTGGAAGACCTGACGGACAGTTTGTTTCTCCAAGCAATCAGATAGATGATTTATTAAAGAAAGCCAATGGAGATGTTTCTATAATAGAAGAAGCTTTAGGTATTCCTAAGGGTGGTTGGCAAGGAAAAGGAGGCATGTACAGAATAGATATTTCAAATCCTCAAAATTATAACTTAAGATCAGCAAGCTCGGGAATTTCTGGTGCTAATGATTTGTTTATAGCTGGAGGGAAGACCTCTGGTGGTATATCAGAAGGTATAATAGACCAGGTACCAAAGGGAAATGTAACTATAACAAGAATTATAAAGTAATTCATATGTTAGAAGAAATTAAAGTAAATAAGAATAAGTACTACAAAGTTGGCTATAGCCCGTACCTCAAGCAGTATGTTTTAGCAATAACAATTACTTGGATTGCTTGGTATGAAAGGTATTATTCTATTTCGGAAGGCGAGTATAAATGGTTTGATAATGATATAGATAAATTAAATCATTTGGCGAATGAGTTGTATCACTTGGGAATATCTAGTTCTCGTTTTATTTTTTCAGAAATGAGTGCGGAGAACGATTCATCCCAGATGAAACTATTTAACAAAGTATTTCAGAAAGACATCGGGAAGAATTCCCAACGAAAAGAAGATCTTAATTCTGAGATTATACAGATATGTCATTTAAATATAGATAATGTTATTTCTGTGAATCCTAATTTGCTATATCTCAAAGATAAAGATGGTGAGTTCATCAGATTATACAACAACGACAAAAATATAGATATTTTAGAAACTCCTGTTATAAAAGAACAACAGAAAAACGTATCTGGTTCTGATGATTGTTCTGTAATTATCTTGAATGCAGAGGAAATAGGTTTTCTTCAAAATTATAGCTGGGAATATTTTGATAATAAGATAATCAAGATAAAAATTGCAACAGAGTTCTCTGACATTTTAATAGAAGCATATGATTGTGGGTTTATAATTAATATTAAATATAAAAGTGGAAAAATGCAACGCATAGATACCGCAAAGTGTTAAAAATATTACTAAATATAGTTCTTGCATCCTACAGCGTTCAAGCGTACACGGCAAGGGTGGCAGGATTCTCCGTGACCGGCATTATGACTATCTCTATGACGTAGAGGGCAACCTCATATTGAAGACTCCACGTCGTGGACTGACACAGCATCCGAACCACGAGGTGTCGGAGGATAGTGGCACGCATATTGCTGGCAGACTGGTGACTATGCCTATGAATGGTATGACAACGGTATGCTCAGGGAAGTGCGGCTTCCCTATGGCAAGACTGTTCGCTTCGAGTATGATGCTCTTGGGCGTCGCACGGCAAAGCTCTTCAATGGTCACGTCTTCCGTTACCTTTGGGACGGCAACGTGATGGTGCAGGAGTGGCAATATGAGGAGAAGGACCGTCCACAGCATAGCATTGACGAGTTCGGTCGCATCCGTATGCAGAGCGAAGAGCCGGTAGAGAACCTTGTCACATGGGTGTATGAGGAAGGCTCATACGTTCCTGTGGCAAAGATACAAAACGGTGAACGCTACACGATTATCAGCGACTATATGGGGCGCCCTGTGGAAGCGTACAACAGCTATGGTAACGTTGTTTGGCAGGCAGACTATGACATCTATGGTGACCTTCGAAACATAAAAGGCATCCGTGATTTCATTCCTTTCCGCCAGTTGGGACAGTATGAGGACGATGAGACTCGCCTCTACTACAACAGGTTCCGCTATTACGACCCGAGGATTGGTAATTACATCAGCCAAGACCCGATAAGGCTGGCGAGAAATAATCCTACGCTGTATGGGTATGTGGAGGATTGTAATGAGTATGTAGATTTATTTGGATTAAATTTTAATGGTATTCCGCAAAACCCAGGAATTGTAAGAAGATTTATGTCGAAAGCTGAATATAAAGATTTTAAGAAAAATGGTTTTAAGTATGATCCAAAAGATACAAGAGGAGGTATAAGTACTACAAGTACAAAAATAAAACCTCAAAACCCTGATGCGATAAAAAAAAGTACAGGAGCTTTAGGTGCTGATTATTTTGTTGATATTGATACAAAGGGAAAGGATGTTGTGCTAAAAGGCAAAACCCAAGGAGGAGTTCCTGATTGGAAAATTAAGGACAATGTCTCAAAGACAGATATAGTAAGTAGTGGCAAAGTGTGTAAAGGATGAAAGAACTGGATTTATTAGTTAAAGAATACTTTGAGAGTCGGGAAAGACTTCAGGCTTTTCTGTCAGGTATAGAGATAAAGAAATCAGAAGACAGTGCGTTGTTGGAATATTTCCTTTCATTACTTAAAGATAGCTTTTTTGAAGCAAAAGTCTTTGAATTATTGTTATACCTAAACCCTTCTGAAGCCAAAAGATACATAAACTTGTATTATCTGCAAGGGAATCCATATGAAAAGGAAAGATACAAGGGGAATTTGGATATTATGCTCGATGATTATAAATCAGTTTTGGGAGAGATGGAGTTCTCTAAACTGATAGATTCCATATCCAAAGAGAATAAGGATTTTTATGTGATAAAGGAAGCGATAGATTTTGCCAATGATGAGTGATTATGCTTGTTTACTTTTCTGAAATATTTTATAAAAAGCAGTGCTATAGAGTGTTTGATAATCTAAAAACAGAGCTTTTAATGGAATTGTAACCAGCATATTTAAGAATAAAAAGAAGTTAATAAAGATATAAATATTTTCAAAAGTATAAGCATTACATAACTCATTATACAGTAGAATATTACAACTTCTTGCTATTTCGCGTTCCAAAAGCGGCTGTTTTGCACGGTTAAAGTATAGGTTTTGTATCACAAAAGAGTCGATTTCGTAATATCAAAGCGTAGTTATCACTTTTTAACAGAATTATCTTTACAAAGTTAAACGTGAATTCAACAAGCAAGTGCAAATCTACTTAATTAGTTCGTAAAAGCAGTCCTGTGGTGTTTTAAAAGGTTCTTCCGTTAAATGTGTGGACGCTTTTCGTAGTGCTTTAACGTAAGAGCCAAAGTTACTCATTAAACAAGAATATAGCTGAGACAGTCAACTATCTATCCTATTTTCATCCTCTTTCATTGAAAATCTTTTCGTTTTAAGACTTCGAAAATCTGCAGGCAAGAGGATTGAAAAACCATTACATAATTTCAAAGAAAACATCTATAAATAACGGCAAAAACACACACATGAAGCAGGTTTACAATCAACAGAGTATCAATTAGTTATAAGCAGTAAGGTGAAAGGTACTTAATTGGACTTCAAAAGGGCGTTAGTAAGGGCCTTAAAGAGCATCTTTTGCAACCCAAAAGGGCGTCTTTTAGAAGCCAAAAGAGCATGTATTGGGTATGAGCTGTACAAAAATAGTTTACAAACATGATTTAATAAGGGAATAAGCAGGTTATAGACGACAGATAGACATCACACCTAATTATATTTATCATATAGTTTACCCCCCTTATAAAACAATCTTATTGGAGGTAAGCTTACCATGTATGTGGATTAATCTCATTCTATTAACAATCTACACATTTAACGGAAGAACCTTTTAAAATCTAATTTCTTTCTTGGTCTCATGTTAATTTTCTTTGAATACTTAGTTATTTGTTGCTGGCTGATATGCTCAAAGGTTTCTTTTTTTGGCACGTATTGCCTAATTAGTCCGTTAGCATTTTCTATAGCCCCTTTCTGCCATGAAGCGTATGGGTCAGCAAAATATATGGTAACACCAAGGCTTTTGGCTATCATTTCATGACAAGCGAATTCTGTACCATTGTCAGTTGTAATAGACTTGATATGGTCTTTGAAAGGAGATAGTAAGTGTATTACAGTTCGTGCCAGTTCTTTGGCATTTTTCCCCTTCTTAAGTTTTCTCATAAACAACATGTTTGTACTACGCTCTATCAGTGTTACGATGGCCCCATGGTTTCCTCTTCCAACAATCGTGTCCATCTCGAAGTCCCCAAAGCGTTTGCCGTCAGCTTCAGTAGGTCTCTCACTGATGCTTGTTCTGTTGGGTATGGATATGCGTTTGCCACCAACAGGCCTGGTGCGATGCTTAAGCTTGTGACGACAGTGTTTATATAATGTTCCCCCTTCTGCCTTATCCTTACGTATCATACGATATATGGTCTCATGGCTAATATACTTGCCGTCCTTGGCCAATACACCAGATATTTGTTCTGGAGACCATTGCTCAGTAATAAGAAGGCGCTTCGCCTCTTCCATGACATCCTTGTCGACTGAACGATTGCCTGGCTTTCTGCGCCTTGTTTGTACTGCATTTGCTTGGGCAGTTTCCCAATTATAGTGTCTTCTGACACCGCTATTACGTCTTATTTCACGAGACACTGTACTTGCACTTACATTTATCGCCTTGGCAATATCTTTTTGTTTCGTTCTATTTTGGAGTAGCACAGAAATTGTGTACCTTTGCTCCGAGGTTAATTGTTTGTACATTGCAATGCAAAATTAATTAATCTTTGGGAGACAGAGGTCTCCCTTTTTTATTTTTATGCATTGCTTGTTGATTTTCTTCTCATGGGGGCTTCTCGCCCCCAAACCCCTCGGTGTTTTCAGGTATAGATTATTAAGCTACACCAGCACTTGGGATTGCAGTTCTATGTTGAACTTGCGCTGTCACTGTACTTTTCTCGTTTTTCTTATGGGCTCTGTGTCCTACAAATTTTATTCTTTTTGAATGGTGAGTGTTTTAAGTTCAACTTATCGTATATCTGTTTTGCTTGCTTCGAAGGACTACTACATTGGCGCATCTCGATGGTTTCACCTAATGGATTCTTCCCTTTGTGGTGACGAGCTTTTGAGTGCTCATACGTCGTACAATCTCGGTCCAGTAACAGGATTCTCCTTCTCGTTTTAATTGACAACGGATGGTGTTTACCACCCAGTAGGCTAATAAACCGAAGAAGAGGTGTGCGTCGCTTCGCTCATCTTTCTGATGATAGATTGGACGGAGGTTGAGATCATTCTTTAGTTGTCTGTTCGTACATTCTATTTCACGGATGAGATTGTAGTATTCCCATGTTACACGTTCAGAAAGTGTCCTGACATTGCTGCGGAGGAAATAGACTCCGTGACCAGATTCCATTGCTGAGAGGTCTTTTATCTCCCAGTCTACACGTAGCATCTGCTTGGGTTTCTTCTCATTTTTTATGTAGCTTATCTGGTAGAACTTCGCTATAGAAGGGTACTTCTGTATGGCACGTCCTGTACGTTCAACAACCTTTTCATAGGTTTTGGTTCCACCTTTCTTGGAGATTCCATCGTTTATCCTCTGCAGTTCCATCTCAAAACGCTCTCTCCAGACTCTGTTCATGGACGACTCTGTCATAGCTTTCGAAGGAGATGTTATTTCGAGATAATAATCCTTATCATCCTCTGTCTTAACCTCTTTCAGCGTTATCTTCTGCCGACGGGCATCCATTACCGTAACGCTCTTATTATCATCACTGAGCGTATAGTCTTTCATTTTCGTACGGGATACGCAGAGATAATTGTAACCCTTTTTCTTTATTAGCTCCAAGTTCTCTTCCGTGGCAACACCTGCATCCATGACAACGAGCGTATCCTTGGTTCGTGATGGATTCCTCTTTGCCAACGTATCAATCATATTGGGTAGAGACTTGGGATCTGCTGTATTACCCTCTAAGATTGAAGAATAACGTATAAAACCTTCTTTATTGATACATAATGCAAGTACAAGTAGCTTACAATCAGAGCGTTTTTCTTTTGAACGACCGAACTTGGCTTTATCGCTATTACGCTTGCTACCCTCGAAATAGAAGTTGGTTAAGTCGAAGAGCATCAACTTGTTATCTATATTAAAGAGATCGTCAGTAACGCTGCACAAATGACGCTCTAACTGTTCCTTTAGTTCATATAATTTGTCTGTGATTTTATACAGAGAATTGATCCCTGGTGTCCAGCCAGGAGTTCCACTGCAAAGTTCGCCAGCAGCCGAGTTATCGCGCAAATAATAATAAGATGAACGTTCAGAAACTGCATATACCGTACGGACAATCAATGCTGACAAAGCCGTGTGTATCGCATTCTCCGTCCAGCCGTTTTTGCGCAGAAAACCCTCTAATTGCAGCTTGTCTATTGTCTGCTTGCAGAGCCACTCTGCACCAACATTCCTTGCCTCAGTATAGTTTGCCGTCTCAAGGTCTATGTAGTTCTCGTATTTTCTCAGCGACTTCTGCTCTTCCTTATTAAACCGATCGATTCCACCTTCTTTCTCCATACGGCTCCACCATTCGTCAGCCTTTGCCTGTTCAATAGGAGTAAGACCGTCAAGGTGTTCTTTGAAAAGCGAGGATGTACTTCTGGTTTTGAAGCGTTCGGTATGAGCGTATGCAATTTTTCGAACCTGTACAGCAGTAAGTGAAGGTTCAAACCCGATGTTCAACAGAATTAGCGAATGTACATGACCCTGCACGTCACGATATGACTCCTTGATGCGATAATAAGGAGCCATGTCGCCTGTTGCAGGGTTGAATCGTGTCTGTACATTTGCGTGCATGAGTGCAAAGTAACAAAAATAATTTTGATATGACTGTGTCCTACAAATCAGATTTTACTCCTCGTTACAATACCCTATGTTTGATTATCAATTATTTATCAAATTGATACTACAAAAATATCCCAAAAAAATTTATGAAGAATAATTTTGCCGGTTAAACTTGGGCTGGGGCCAGACAACCCAACAGTTCGCTATAAAGTTTGGCGACCGCTTCCAATTATTATAGGTTCATGAAGTTAGGAATCCGGAAATTAGGCAGTTCTAAAAATACTGTTGTATCTTTGCAACACCAAGAGAAGATGCGACGGTTTATACCACCAGCGAATTAAAAAAACCAGACTGGGCATCGAGCCCAGCCTGATTTTACCAAGAGAATGACTGCTCCGGTTTGCCCATCAGCATTCCTCATGCTCCTAAAGAAATGAAGCCAATGACACAGTTCAGATGGCGTATCCGGAAAAAGAGTATTGTGAAACAATCCTCCTTGCCTCAACTCATTATTCCTTATTCTTGTTTAATGTTCTGTGTGACCAATTTTATCCATATAAGTAATACCCAAAGCTGATAAAACGAATACCACATGAATACAGATTTGCATGATTGTATGTTGCGTATCAATATTCTCTGCTATGAATGTTTCTAATAAATGAACAGCAGAAATACTGATAAGTGATATCATCAATTTATGCTTTAACGCATTAGGATTTATCTTACCAAGATAACCAAACTGATGACAATCCTTATCTTTCTCAATAATCTCCAACTTACTGACAAATGACCAGTAGCCTCCAATCACGCAAACAATGATTAAATTCAGTACCATCGATACATCCACAATACCGATAGCAAACATAAGCATAGTCTCATCTGTTAAAGTTTCAATATTGATAAGGCTGTGTACAACCTCTTTACAAAAGACGTATGAATACATTCCCATCACTACACACATCCCAAGATACACGGGGACTTGAAGCCATCTACTTTGAAAGATGCACCATTCTACTACATTTTCTAATTTATTACTCATAATATATTGTTTAAAGTTTTTGTATTAAATAATCAACAGTCTTTGATTGACATCGACATTTCATTCGTATCATAAAGTTGCTCTTACTCTTGCATCCATTTTAGGTTTTTATTTGAGCCGTATGCATCCTAAGAGTAAGCTCATAGATATTTTAGGTTCTACAACACACTTGTCAGAAAGCATTGCAGAAATGTTGGTTAAAGATCTCACATACAGTGGTAACCTATACAAGACACTACTCATAGTAACTGAAGATAACATTGCAACTATGTGGCGTCATCAGAATCATTACGTGATCAACTGTATCTCATAGTATATAGTAGACGAAAAGCCACTATCTACACAACACTTTGTCTTGTAAATCTCATTGATTTCTACCTGTATAGACTTGCTTGTCGTATTGTTATCGAAATTCGACCCCTCACCATAGCAGCTAACTTTCCAAGCTGTTTTGTAGTAATTATTTTCCAAAACTAAGTAGACATATTCATTTCCCTAATATGTGTCGGGCGCAACTGTTACTCCCCTACAGCTCCTATCGGGTATTAAGTACTTATAAAAAGCGTGGAACTGTATGCTTCACATCTTTTATGTACTGCTCCAAAACAAACCATTTGTGACAGAGGTGAGGATGGCAGCTCCACGTGATATGTATGGAGACTGTTACAACCTTGCTTTTCATATCATCAAGAAATCCCTATGGTTTCAGACATATAAGAATAAATCATAACACTTCTTTTATCTAAAAGGTATAAAGATTTAACTATTCAGCTGCAAAGATACATATATTTTAAGAAGTTTTGAAGCATTTAGATTAAATTTTATTATCTTTATATAAATATTGTCTATTATACTAATAATCCTTTAGAATAGTCAGCTCTTTATTGCTCTATGGAATTAACACGCAGCGTAATAATAGTTAACATGATTAGTAAGGAGGATTGAAAGTATTGTTTCCCAGCATTCTTATACATCTATCTTACTTAAATCCTTACAAGTTTTCAGCAGATTATAAGCAACTTGGAAAGAGTAAGTAAGGGAAAGAGAACAGATAGGAAAAAAATAGTAGCATACAAATAGAATAAGTCATCCTTGTTTATATGGCAATTCAACGATACATATAAATCAAGTAAATAGAGGCTTGTGAGGTCAAGAAGAAGGTAAAGAATAAAGACAATTTGGCCTTAAAATATAAGACAGAACACGGAGCTGTACAAATATAGAGTGAAAGTTGCTGTCATATCTATCACCTTAAACCACAACGTAAGTAGTTTAGTGTAAACGTCTTATCTGAAATATTTAATATAACAGCGACTAAATATAAAATAAATGAGAGGAAATAAAGATAGAGAAAACCTCTTTTCGAACCATTACAGATGTAACACACCACTGTTGTTGTTGTCCCATGACAAACAATCT
>BNJU01005665.1_pt1 | contig 122958 bp, 136 predicted proteins | sample 8539281 | NCBI WGS metagenome assembly BNJU01 (sample SAMD00202456, study PRJDB9452) | human saliva metagenome | isolation source: human saliva | place: Japan | reverse complement strand
GACACGCCGCTGTATCGCTTTTCCAACCCTTACCGAAACAAAGCCCCCTTTTCCGACGCAGCAAGTCGTTTTCTTCCAAAAAAAATCTCCGGGCACGGCTTTCGCCGCCCCGGAGACCATAGTCATGTCCGCGCGTTTCAAATCAAGCCTCCGTCTCAGAGACTCTTAACGCCGGTCACCTCGTAATCCTTTTCTTCCACTGCCTGCTTGAGCGCCTCGTCGCTGACCTCTTTGCTGAGCTCCACGACCGCGTCGCCCTTTTCATGGCTCACCGCAGCGCTCTCAACGCCCGGCAGAGCCTCGAGCGCCTTCTTGACCGTCGCCTCGCAGTGTCCGCACATCATACCCTTGATTGTAAGTTCCTTCTTCATAAAATCTCCTTTCGCGCTCTTTTCGGCGCTTGCGGCTTCCAAAAGCCGCCCTGTTTGGTTTACCGTAACATGATGCCGCAGCGGCTTATCGTGCCGCGCATCGTGCACGCGGAACAAATTAAGACGCAGCGCATTGCTCACAACGCAGACACTCGAGAGGCTCATTGCCGCCGCACCGAGCATCGGGTTCATCGCAATGCCGAAGAAATGCAGGTAGGCGCCCGCCGCCGTCGGCACCAGGAGCACATTGTAGATGAGTGCCCAGAAGAGGTTCTCCAAAATGTTCCGATAAGTAGCACGGCTCAAACGTATCGCCGCCGTGACATCCGTGAGACGGCTCTTCATCAGCACCACATCCGCCGCGTCGATGGCCACATCCGCGCCCGCACCGATCGCAATGCCGATGTCGGCGCGGGTCAATGCCGGCGCATCGTTGATGCCGTCGCCGACCATGGCGACCTTGCCCTTTTCCCGAAGCGCGCGGATCACGGCCTCCTTGCCGTCCGGCAACACGCCTGCCACGACCTCGTTGACACCCGCCTGCTTGCCGATCGCCTCGGCCGTCTTTTGGTTGTCGCCGGTCAGCATGACCACATGGATGCCGAGCTTTTTAAGCTCTGCGATTGCCGCCGCGCTGTCCTCCTTCATCGTGTCCGCGACCGCGATCACGCCGAGGAGCTGCTGCTCCGCCGCAAAGTAGAGCGGGGTCTTACCCACTGCCGCGAGCGCATCTGCCGCTGTCTCAAGTTCCGCGGGAATCGCGACCTTGCCGCGCACAAAACTCAGATTTCCGGCAAAGAGCGTCGTTCCGTTTTGCACAGCGCTTAAGCCGTTGCCGGGAAGCGCCGCAAAGTCATCGACCTCTTCCAATGGAATGCCCTGTTCTTTCGCATAGGCGACGACCGCCTTCGCGAGCGGGTGCTCGCTCTTTGCCTCGAGCGCATAGGCCGCGCGGAGCAGCTTATCCCGGTCGCCGTTTTCCAGCACATCCGTCACGACCGGCGTTCCGTTCGTGATGGTGCCGGTCTTATCGAGCGCCACAATCTGCACATTTCCGGTTTCCTGCAGAGCCTCGGCGTTCTTAAAGAGAATGCCCTGTCTCGCGCCGACACCGTTGCCGACCATGATGGCAACCGGCGTCGCGAGGCCAAGCGCACAGGGGCAGCTCACCACGAGCACCGCAATGCCGCGCGCCAGCGAAAAGCCTATGCTTCCGCCCGCGAGGAGCCAGATTACGGTCGTCACGACCGCCACCAGAATGACCGCCGGCACAAAGACGCCGGAAATTTGATCCGCGAGTCTTGCGACCGGCGCCTTGGTTGCCGCCGCATCGCTGACCATCTTGATAATCTGCGCGAGCGTGGAATCCTCACCGACTCTGGTCGCGCGGCACTCAAGGAAGCCCGACTGGTTCAGGGTCGCGGACTTCACCTCATCGCCTACCGCCTTGTCGACCGGCAGACTCTCACCGGTCAATGCGGCTTCGTTGACCGCACTTGTGCCCGAAACTACAACGCCGTCCACCGGGATATTCTCGCCCGGCTTCACGCGGAAAATATCGCCGACCCGGACACTGTCGACCGGAACCGTGACTTCTTCGCCGTTTCTTACGACCCGCGCGGTCTTCGGCGCGAGCTTCATGAGCGACTTTAAAGCACTGGTCGTCTTTCCCTTCGAGTAGGCCTCGAGCATCTTACCGACCGTAATCAGCGCGAGCACCATGGCGGCCGTCTCGAAGTAAAACTCCATCATGTATTCCGTGACCTTCGCCTGATCGCCGTCCACCACGGCTCGCGTCATCAGAAAGAGAATCACGGTCGAGTAGAGGAAGGCCGCCGAAGAGCCGATTGCAATCAGCGCATCCATATTCGGCGCGCCGTGAAAGAGGCTCTTAAAACCGTTCACAAAGAACTTCTGATTGACGACCATGATCGCCGCCGCAAGGAGGAGCTGAAGCAGCCCCATGGCCACATGGTTTCCGTCAAAGAATGCCGGGAGCGGCCAGCCCCACATCATATGCCCCATCGTGAGATAGAGAAGCGGCAGGAGGAATACAATCGAGGCGATGAGCCGTCGCTTCATCTTCGGCGTCTCCCTGTCTTTTAGCGCATCTTCCTCGGCCGCGAGCTTCGCCTGATAGCTGCCGTGGCTCTGCTCTTCCGCGTCTTTCTCGGTCGCACCGTAGCCCGCCGCCTCGACGGCCCGTATGACCTCGCTCGAGGCCACCTCGCCCTCAACGCCCATGGAGTTCGTGAGCAGACTCACCGAGCAGCTCTTTACCCCGGGCAGTTTTGACACTGCCTTCTCGACCCGCGCCTGGCAGGCCGCACAGCTCATTCCGCTGACTGTATATTGCTTCATCTTACCTTCTTTCTCATGCTTGTCCCGTCCGGTACCGTCTGCCTCACTTCATCAGCTTTTGCAGGGTTCTGACCAGCTCATCCAGCTTTTCCGTATTGCCCTCGCGCACATCCTCCGCGACACAGGACTTTACGTGTGCCGCAAGCAGCACCTTGGTAAAGCTGTTCAGCGCGCAATTTGCTGCCGAAACCTGATTCAGAATGTCAATGCAGTAGGCATCTTCCTCGAGCATCTTCTTTACCCCGCGTATCTGCCCCTCGATACGGTTCAGTCGGTTTAAGAGCTGTCTCTGCTCAGCTCCGTCCCGCACCTTTTTCATTCCGCTGCAATGGGGACAGGCCATCTCTTCGTTCACCGCCACATCGCACCTCCTCTCCCGATCGGTACCCCCTGGGGGTACACTCGAACTACAGCTATAATATACCCCCACCCTGTATCTGTCAAGTTTTCGATTCAAAAATAAAAACAGCCGAAGCGTGATATGTACCCAGAATTCTGGACACATTGACTATCGTTAGGCACCGCAACTGGATGCCATCCTGTATTGTACAGGAGGCATCCAGTTTGTTTTCTTCTGGATTCTCCTGTTGTTATAGTAATCGATATAATCATCGACTGCAGTAACAAATTCCTCAAAGGACTTGAACTCTTGCTCATGTCCATAGAACATCTCATTCTTCATCCGACCAAAGAACGACTCCATAATGCCGTTATCATGGCAATTCCCCTTTCTGGACATCGACTGTGTGATGCCATGCTTCTCAAGCTCGGTTCGATAGTAGGCGTGCTGATACTGCCAACCCTGATCTGAATGCATAATCAAGCCTGTTAACTTTGGGAACTTTGCAAATGCCTTATCCAGCATGTCCTTAATCTGTTCCATATTAGGATGCAGCGAAACATTGTACGAGATAATCTCGTTCCCGCACATGTCGAGGATCGGAGAAAAAGTAGCACTTCCCCATCCCATGTTGAACTGAGATACGTCTGTTGTCCATTTCTCGAGGGGTGTGTCTGAAATAAAATCCTGTTTAAGGAGATTGTCAGCGGTCTTGCCCACCTCACCTTTGTAAGAATGATACTTCTCCTTCGGACGCTTGCCGAGCAGTTCCATGTCGTGCATGAGCCGCTGAACACGCTTGTGATTGACCTCAAATCCACGATTATGCAGCTCCGCCGTAATTCGGCGGACACCATATCGCTGCCGGTTCTCATCGTAAATTCTGCGGATCTCTGCGGAAAGACCTGCATTCCTGAGAGCAACTGCGTCAGTCCTGCCAAGTTCATAGTAGTAGGTGGACCGGGACATTCCCATTGCTGTTAGCAGGTACTTCAGTTTGTATCCTCTGTCGCGGAGTTCTTTGATGATCGCTGCTTTCTCGCCTTGAGTCGCGCAGCCTCCTTTTCTTCTCTCAAGGCGATCTCTTTTTTTATTACTTCGTTCTCGGCCTTAATCAAGGCGTTCTCTTCACGAAGCCGGAGGAGTTCCTCGTATTCACTCTCCCGGAGTTTTCTGGGATTGTTGATATTTACTTTTTTTCATCTTCGCAGGATCCTTTGACTTGCGGCCTTTCTTCTTACTTACAAGTCCATTGTACCCGTAAATCTTATATTTTTTTGCACCCAGTCATAGAGCAGGCGGCTCTCAATGCCGGCCTCTAGCGCAACGGACTGTGCCGTCTTCCCGGCGAGAACCTTTGTGATTAGCTTCAGTTTCTCTTCAGGCGTCCACGGATGCTGCTTTCCATGCTTTAGGACCTGGGAGCCATTTGCCTTTTCGGCACGAGCCCATCGACGAATCATGGCGTGAAAGTTACCCGGATCGTTGTAACCCTCCGGTGTCTCTGGCCATTTCCCCTGTCGATACAGGTCGACACACATCTTCTTGAATTCATAATCATAGCGCATGATAAAACCCTCCTTACTGTGACACTTTCGTGTCCAGTAAAGAGGGTACATATCAGCGGATGGCTCCGCTTTGGCTGTTTTTCTCTCAGCGCCCGAGCTCCAGGAGCCGCGCGAGTTCCGTAAAGTCGGTCTTTACGAGCACGCAGTTGCCCAGCGTTTTCGGCTCGATCAGCGTGATATTCTCGCCCCGACGCTTCTTATCGGCGCGCGCTGCCGCGAGAATGCGCTCGCTCGGCAGCTCCGTGTTGTTCGGCAACTGATACTTTTTGAGGAGCTTCTCCAGTATCTTCTCGCAGCTCTCGGGGCAACGGCCGTCCCGCACGAGCGCACGGGTCATAAGTGCCATGCCGATCGCGACGCAGTCGCCATGGAAGAGCTTATAGTTCATCTCCCGCTCGATGGCGTGACCGAGTGTGTGGCCGAAGTTCAGAATCTGGCGCTCGCCGAAATCCTGCTCATCCTCCGCGACCACATCGCGCTTTAAGCGCACACACTGGGCAATGATATGCTCCAGTTCCTCCGCCGCCTCATCGCGAAGCAGGAGTTCCAGGAGTTCACGGCTCCGTATCATACCGTACTTGATGACCTCCGCCATGCCCTCGGCAAAGACCTCGGGCGCCAGCGTGTCGAGTGCCTTGCTGTCACAGAGCACAAGATAGGGCTGCGTGAAGGTTCCGACCAGGTTCTTGCCCTCCGGCAGGTCGACTGCTGTCTTGCCGCCGACCGAGGAATCCACCATCGCAAGCAGCGAGGTCGGGACCTGAACACAGGGCACGCCGCGGAGATAGAGAGAAGCCGCGAGCCCCGCGAGGTCGCCGGTCACACCGCCGCCGAGCGCAATCACGACATCCTGTCTCGTGAGCTCTGCCTTGGCAAAAAAAGGTCAGCACTTCCAGGAGCGTCCCCGGATTCTTCGAGGCCTCACCCGCCGGGAAGGTAAAGGTTTCGACCGAAAAGCCCTCCTGCCGGAGTGTCTCGGCCGCCTGCTCGCCGTAGAGCGGTCCCACATTGGAGTCCGTCACGATTACCGCTCTCCGCCCGCGAATCAGCGCCGCCGTCCGAAGTCCGAGCTCCGAGAGCACGCCTGCGCCGATGATTACCTCGTAAACTCTCGAGGCCCGCACCAGAACCTGTTCCATACCGTTCCTCCTCCTCGCTTAGGCATTTGCCTCAATCGTGGCCTTCCGGATCAGCGAAATCGCGCGGGACACATCCGCGAACTGCTCCGGGCGCAGGGACTGCGCGCCGTCCGAAAGTGCGTGCGGCGGGTCGTTGTGTACCTCGATGATGAGACCGTCCGCGCCGGAAGCGACCGCCGCCATGGCCATCGGCTTCACATAGCGCGCCACGCCGGTCGCATGGCTCGGGTCCACGACCACCGGGAGATGCGAGAGCTCGTGCAGCACCGGAACCGCCGAGAGATCCAGCGTATTTCTGGTCGCCGTCTCATAGGTGCGAATGCCGCGCTCGCAGAGAATCACGTTCTCGTTGCCCGAGCTCATAATGTACTCGGCGCTCATAAGGAGCTCCTTGATCGTATTCGCAAGGCCGCGCTTTAAGAGAATCGGCTTATTCAGCTTGCCGAGTTCCTTTAAGAGTTCAAAGTTCTGCATGTTCCGCGCGCCGACCTGAATCACATCCACATCCTCAAAGAGCGGAATGTGCTCGGCGCTCATGATCTCGGTCACAATCGGAAGACCCGTCGCCTTCTTTGCCTCGAGCAGAAGCTTCAGTCCCTCCGCCTTCAGGCCCTGGAAATCATAGGGGGAAGTGCGCGGCTTGAACGCGCCGCCGCGGAGCATGGTTGCGCCCGCCGCCTTGACGCTCTGCGCGACAAAATAATCTGCTCCTCGCTCTCCACCGAGCAGGGGCCCGCAATCAGGCCGAAGTTGCCGTGGCCTATCTTCACCTCCGGCGTCACCTCAACCACCGTGTCGTGCGGGTGGAACTTGCGGTTTGCCTGCTTGAAGGGCTCGGAGACCCGCTTCACAGCCTCGACAATATCAAAGCTCTTCACCTGATCCTCGTCGATGCGGGAGGTGTCACCGATCACGCCGATAATATTCTGATAATCACCCTCCGTGATGTGGGTCTTCAGACCCTTTCTCTCAATCCAGTTTACCAGATCGTTTACTTTTTCCGGCTTGGTCTTGCTGTTGATGATGATAATCATACTCTCTCTCCTCTGTTTCAATACCTGGTTCAGCGGGTAACTCGAACAAAAAAAGGACATCCGCGGTGAAGTGTTTTCACCGCGGACGTCCTGTAAACGCCCCATCCCGAATGCAAATTCGGAATTTAATTCGCAGCAAAAAGCACTCTTACTTTCAGACCGTAAAGCCGTAAAAGTAAAAGTACCAATAGCCGTTGACTGCGAACTTCTGACTCATAAAATAAAGACCTCTCTCGTATGGCGTTCCTTTTTGTTGAAGGGAATATAGCACCATGTGCGGGAGAGGTCAAGCTTTTTTTGATGGTCAGTGCCTATCCCGCGGCATTAAACCTTCTTGCGGGCGCGGTAGAAGTAGACAGCTGCCGGAAGCACAAGGTAGCCGATTAACATAGCTACGATTGCGTAGTAGTTCGGCACTGTCTTACCGTCCACCTGAAGGGAGAACTGCGCCGCCCACTTGAACTTTGCGAGCAGAAAGACCGTGAGACCGAGAGACAACAGGGAGAACGGAACATCCAGCACGAAGTTTCTCTTCGGGTTCGGAATCACCTCGCCGCGGTTCTTGCCGTAGTAGAAGGTGATGACCGCGAGCGGCACGAGCACAAACTGCACGAAACGGCTGATCGAGCTGATAATCATGATGCCGCGCATGTCATACCGAAAGGCCATCGGGATGATGATGGCAAGCGCCACGGTGAGCAGGAAAGCGTAAATCGGAACGCCGCTTTCCGTGCGCTTTGCAAATCTTCGGAACCAGCCCGTCCGCAGCCATAGCCTCGAGCACGCGCGGTGTCAGGAAGGATGCAGCGACATTGATGCCGAACATCGAAATCAGCGCGCCGCCGACAATGAGCCCCTTTAAGAGCGGGTTCGGGAAGACAGCCGCGAGCACCACGACATCCTTCGAAGTGACCAGGGACACCGGATCGATCCGCATAGCGACAAAGACAATGCCGCAGTAGATGAAAGCGATGATGCCGATTGCGAGCGGGAGCGCGCGCGGCAGGTTCTTCTCCGGGTTCTCCATATCGCCGGAGCCGCTCGCGACACTCTCAAAGCCCGTGAACGCATAGAACGCCGAGATGACAGCCGTCACGAAGCCGCTCGTGGTGAGCGCCGGGATTAACTTCTCGCCCGCGTCGTTCGTGAGAAGCTCGACTTCCGCGAGGCGGTTCACACCGGTCGTGAGAATCAGGAAGAGACCCGCTACCACCGTGAGCACCAGGCGCCGAGCTTACCGACGGTCGAGAGGTTCGAGACCATGCGGAACACCTGCATGCCGCAGATGTTGATGATGAGCAGAATGACCATGAGGCAGAGGAAGCCGAGGGTCACATTGGAAATCTTGCTCGTGTCGAGACGCAAAATCTGGAGCGCCGTCTTTACGACGCCCGTCGCCATGACGCCCCAGGCAATGCTGGCCGCGACAAAGCGCGTCGTGCCGACATAGAGACCGACGCTCTCGCCGAACGCCGCCTCCGTGTACGCATAAGCCGCACCGCTCTTTACGACATAGCGGGAAGCGGATGCAAAGGTCACGGCAAGACAAGCCGCAAAGAGCGCCGCGCAGAAGTAAATCTCCGGCGCAATGCTGCCGGCCTGCTTCGCCACACTACCGGGCGAGAGGAAAATACCGGTTCCGATCACGCCGTTGATGGTAAGTAATACGATGGACCAAAATCCTAACTTTTGACTCTTCTCTTTCACAAAATCCGCCTTTCTTGTCAAGTCAGTTTTTCGCCGCCCGGTACCGCAGTCCCGCCGCAATGAATGCACTCCAAAGTTTCCGCATAACCGGGTCCACGCTCTGTAACATCTCCGGATGCCACTGAACCGCAATCAGAAAATCATCGCCCGGAAGCTCAATTGCCTCGGTCACACCGTCCGCCGCCGTCGCGACCTCGGTAAAGGGTTCGCCGACCTTCTTCACCGTCTGGTGGTGGAAGGAATTCACTCGGTGGGATGTGACGCCGAGAATCTCTGCGAGCTTCGAGCCTGCCTTTACCGCCACGCTGTGGGTTGCAAGACGCGGGCTATGTCCCTGCGAGTGCTTCAGAGTCTCCCCCTGACGCTCGCCGAGATCCTGACAGAGGCTGCCGCCCTCCGCGACATTGATGAGCTGAAAGCCGCGGCACACACACCGAGAATCGGCAGATGGCGCTCTCTCGCAAGCTCATAGAGCGTGAAGTCATAGCTGTCGCGCTCCGGCACAATCTTGCCGAGGCCGCGGTGCGGCTCCTCACCGTAGTAAATCGGGTCAATGTCGTCACCGCCGGTGATTAACAGCGCGTCCAGCTTATCGACCACCGCCGCAAGCGCCTCGCGGTCGCCGTTCATCGGAATCATGACCGGCACGCCGCCGGCCGCGAGAATCGCATTGATATAATCCTCATTCACATAAATGCGGCGATAGCCCGGGAACATGCCCCCGTCGTCTGTAATAAGTCCCGTCGAAATACCGATTACCGCTCTCTTCTCCATGTCTGTCACTTCCTTTCTCAGATGCAATCGTCCACATTGACCTCGTCGGTCATGACGCGCAGAATTTCCTTGTCCGTGTCTCGCATGCCGACTCTGCCGATATAGCCCATGTTCTTGATGGTCTCCTCGACATCGCCCTCGACAATGCCCTCACCCGCCTGGAAACAACGGTTACTCATGCTCATGTGATGCGCGAGAATCGCCGCGTGCAGGGAACTCGCAATCTTTGCCGCGCAGCTCGGCTTCGCGCCGTCGCAGACAATGCCGCCGACATTGCCGAGTGTATTCGTAATCGTGCGGGAAATCTGCGCATAGTCGCCGCCGCAAAGGAAACTGATGCCGGCACCCGCGCCGCAGGACGCCGAAACCGCACCGCAAAACGCGGACAGGGCGCCGATATAGTGTTTGATGTAAATCGAGACCAGATTGCTCACAATCAGCGCGCGGAGCATTCTGTCCTCCGAGACCTGCAACTCTCTCGCATACTCGACAACCGGCATACTGACCGTGATACCCTGGTTGCCGCTGCCCGAGTTGATCACGACCGGCATCGGACATCCGCTCATTCTCGCATCACTACCCGCCGCCGCGCGCGCGCAGGCGCGACACTTCACATCGCTGCCGAAGGTCTCAAGTATCGTACTGCCGATATTGGCGCCCCAGTTCTTGTCGAGTCCCTCCTGCGAAATCGCGAGATTGCACTCCACCTGACGCTGCAGCACCTCGCGGACTTCCGAGAGATCGGCCTCCTCCGCATACGCGAGGATGCCCTTCAGATTCATGTGGTCGCGCGGGGTCTTGTAGGTAGTGCTCTCGACCGCGCGCGCCGCCTCATCCTGTTCGAGCTCCTTTTCATCGCGGAAAATATGGCTGATGTTGGTATGCTTCTTCTCGATGATGACTTCCGCCGTGTGATTGTCACCGAAGACCTTCGCTGCGATGTAGAGATTCGGCGCATTCTCCGCAAAGAGCACTTTACAGAAGCCCGCTGCCGCGAGTTCGCGCGTCTTTCGCGCGCGCTGTCCGTCACATCCGCAATGACCTCGAGCTGCTTCTCCGGGTTGCCGCCGACAAGGCCCAGAATGCCCGCGACCGCAATGCCCTTCTGACCGCCCGCGTTCGGCACCGCGACCGCCTTTACGTTCTTGATGATGTTGCCGGAGCAGCTGAGCTCCATGCGGCGCGCCTCCTCGCCGAGCACTTTGCCCGCGACCGAAGCCGCGTACGCAATCGCAATCGGTTCGGTGCAGCCCATGGCCGGAATCAGTTCCTCCCGCAAAATGGCCGCGTAACGGTTCTTTTCTTCCTGCTTCAGTTCACTCATGCCTTTGTTTCCTTTTCCGACTCGATTTCTGCCTGCAGTTCCGTCAAAAATTCCCAGCGCTCCATGCGCTCGAGAAGTTTTGCCTCAACCTCTTCCCGCTCCGCATCAAGCGCGGTGAGACGCTGAAAATCGCTCGCCGAAGCGGCATACTCTGCCTCGATTTCCTTAACGCGCGCCTCAAGCGCAGCGATTTCGTCCTCGATGTGCAAAAAGTCCTGCTTTTCCTGATAGCTCATGCGCCGCGCTCGCTGCCGTCTGGTCTCCTCGGCGCGCTGCTTACTCACCTCTTTTTCGGCGCTCACCGTACTTTCCGCGCTGCCGCCGCTCGCCGCTTCCCGCCTTAGCTTCTCGACCTGATAATCCGTATAGCCGCCCTCGTACTGCGAAATCACGCCGTCTTCGAGCGCCAGAATGCGGTGCACGGTCCGGTCCAGAAAGTAGCGGTCGTGGCTCACCGCGATCACAATGCCCGCAAAGCTGTCCAGATAGTCCTCGAGAACGGTCATCGTTCGGATATCCAGGTCATTGGTCGGCTCGTCCAGAATCAGGAGATTCGGCGCGCCCATCAGGACTTTCAAGAGATACAGCCGCCGCTTCTCGCCGCCCGATAACTTCTCGACCTTCATATAGTGCTGCGAGCTCGGGAAGAGGAAGCGCTCCAGCATCTTAGCCGCGCTGATCGGTCCCTCCGGGCTCGGCACAAATTCCGCGATCTCCTTGATGCTCTCAATCACCGTGAGCTCTCCGGAGAGCGCCTCGTTTTCCTGGCTGAAGTAGCCGATTTTTACCGTCTGCCCGATTTCAATCTCGCCGCTGTCCGGCTTCTCAAGCCCCGTAATCAGCTTTAAGAGCGTGCTCTTGCCCGCGCCGTTTCGGCCTATGATGCCGAGCCTGTCGTTCTTCTGAAACTGATAGCTGAAATCCCGGAATAGATATTTTCCGTCGTAGGCCTTGCTCACATCGTGAAACGCAAGCGTGGTCTTCCCGAGCCGCGAGTAGGCCGAGGCGAATTGCAATGCCGCCTCTTCCTCCGGCCCCGAGAGTGCCGAGAGCTTTTCGTAACGGGCGATTCGCTCCTTTGACTTGGTGCCGCGGGCGCGCGCGCCGCGCTGCATCCAGGCGAGCTCCTTTCTGAGAATGCTCTGTCTGGTTCTCTCGTTCGCCTGCTGAATATCGAGGCGCTCTGCCTTCAGCGCGAGAAAGCCTTCGTAGTTTGTGTCATAGGAATAGAGTTTCCCGCAACCCAACTCTAAAATGCGCGTGCAGACCGAATCGAGAAAGTAGCGGTCATGCGTAACCATAAGGAGCGCGCCGCGAAAGTTCTTTAAGTAATTCTCAAGCCACTCCGCGGTCTCGCCGTCTAAGTGGTTGGTCGGCTCGTCGAGAATCAGAAGGTCCGCCGGATGAAGGAGCACGCCCGCGAGTGCCACGCGCTTTTTCTCGCCGCCCGACATCGTGTCGCAGATCGCCTCCGCGTCGCCGACACCGAGCGCAGCGAGCAGTTTTTTGGCTGCCGCCGTCGTATCCTCCCCCGCTCACCTCGCCGCCCGCCATGCGGAGGCAGGCCGCGAGCGCCGTCTCGTCCTCACAAAACTTCGGGTTCTGCGAGAGGAAGCGAATTTGCAGCCCCTTTCGCACAATCAGTTCGCCGCCGTCCGGACTCTCTTCCCCCGCCAAGATGCGGAGCAGGGTGGATTTTCCGGTTCCGTTCACGCCAATCAGCGCCAGTTTTTCACCCTCGCCGATATAGCAGGCGGTGTCGTCGAAAAGCTTGCGCGCCGTATAAACCTTTTCTAAATGTTCTATAGAGACAATTGTATTCATAATTTTAGTATAACAGAGCTTTCTCTAATCGAAAAGGCTGTAAAAAATGCAAGATGCATTTTTTACAGCCTCAATTTGTTTGGTGCAACTTATGCAAAGATGTGGTAGCCGAGGCGCTCCGAGAGATACTGTAAAATCTTCTCGCCGCCCACGCTGTTTCCCTTCTTGTTCAGCATCGGCCCGAAGGTACCGATGCCCATGCCGTTCTGCCCGACTGCGACAATGCCGCCTCCGACACCGCTCTTCGAGGGCAGGCCGACCTTCACCGCGTACTCACCCGACTCGTCGTACATGCCGCAGAGCATCATGAGCGTCGTAACAATGCGGACAATGTCGGCGTCGAGGAGGCGCTCCCCGGTCTTCGGGTCAACACCCTTGTTCGAGAGAATCATCGCGTAGTGCGCGAGATCTTTCGCCGTGCACATGACCGAGCACATGCGGAAGTAGACATCCAGCACATCCTCCGGCTCGCCGTCCAGCACATGATCGCTCTTTAAGAGATAGGCAATCGAGCGGTTTCTGGTGCCCGTCCGCTTCTCGGAGTGGTACACCTTCTCGTTCAACTGAATCTTCGGATTGCCGCAGAGCTTTCTGACCAGCGTGAGGAACTCCCCGAACGGGTCTGCCGCCGCAATGCAGTCCGCCGTCACAATCGCACCCGCATTGATCATCGGGTTAAAAGGCCGCCAGTCCTTTAACTCGAGCTGGAGTATGCTGTCAAAGCGGTCGCCGGTCGGCTCCATGCCCACCTTCGAGAAGGTGTGGTCATAGCCCGAAGTCTGCAGTGCGAGAATCAGCGAAAAGGTCTTCGCGATGCTCTGCATCGTAAACGGAATATTGTAGTCGCCCGCCTTGTACATGCTGCCGTCCGCATTCATAATGCAGCAGCCCAGGTTCGACGAATCCGCCTTTGCGAGCTCCGGAATGTAGCTTGCAACCTTGCCCTCAATCAGTACGTTCTGGCCCTCTGCGAGCGCCTCCTCAAGAATCTGTTGAACATCCTGTTCCATTGTTTTTCCCCTTATCTTGTCGTAACTCAATCCTTCCAGTAATCCAGCTCATCGGGGTTCAGCCCGATATCCTTTGCGTGGAACACCGGCTCTTTTCCTGCTTTGCGCTGTGCCACATAGTCGTGGTAGGTACCGATTGCGACGCGGCTTAAGAGCACGCAGGCAATCAGGTTCAGTAAGCACATGCCGCCCATCATGATGTCAGCGATATCCCAGGCAGCCGCCATCGGGAGCAGCGCACCGACGAAAATCACAATCACGCCGTAAATCCGGAAGCCCTTCAGGAAGCCCTGACTCGGCATGGTCTTATGATTTAAATATGCGAGCGCATTGTCGCAGTAGTAGAGATTTCCGATCAATGTCGTGAACGAGAACAGCAGCATCGCAACCGTGATGAAAAGCGGGCCGAAGTCGCCGAGCACCGCGCGGAGCGAAGTCTGCACCCACTGCGCACCCGCGAGTTCCGCGGTCGGCTCAACGCCGGAGACTAGGCACATGAGTGCCGTCGCATTGCAGAGGATAATCGTATCGATATAGACCGAGAGCATCTGCACAAGGCCCTGCTTGGCCGGATGCGAAACCACCGCAGCCGCAGCTGCGTTCGGCGCCGAGCCGACACCGGCTTCGTTCGAGTAGAGACCTCTCTTGATACCGTAGACCAGGCAGGAACCCGCAATGCCGCCGAAGATTGCGCGGAAGTTGAACGCATCGGTAAAGATGCGGCCAAAGACCGCCGGGATTCTGCCGGCATGCATGACAAGGACCACCAGGGTGACCACCACATAAGCGACGCCCATGAACGGAACCACGAGACCCGCGGTCTTTTCAATGCGCTTGCCGCCGCCCATCACGCAGATGCCGACCAGAAGTGCGAGCACCGCGCCGATGATACCTGCCGCGAGCTTCGGATTTGCCACATAGAAACCGTAGGTCTGGAATGTCGACTGCGTGTTGTAAGAGCAGAGCAGATTAAACCGCAGGAATAGGTGAGCAGCAGGAAGACGACGAAAATCGTCGCGAATCCCTTGCTCTTTAAGGCGTCTTCAATGTAGTACGCCGGGCCGCCGTAGCTCGTGCCGTCCGCTGCCTTCTTCTTGTAGACCTGTGCGAGTGTGCACTCGGTAAACGAAGACGCGCAGCCGATCAGCGCCATGACCGTCATCCAGAATGCCGCACCTGCGCCGCCGAGACAGATTGCCGTCGAGACACCGATGATATTTCCGGTTCCGACGCAGCTCGCGGTGCTGATCATCAGCGCCTGGAAAGGCGAAGTGCCGTTCCCCTCCGTCGGCTTTGCCTTCATTACCCGCAAGCCCTCCGGCAACATCCGAACCTGTACGAAACCCATGCGAATCGTGAAATAAAGCCCCGCTGCCGCCATGACAATCAGCAAGACCGGATAGTACAGAAAGCCGTCTATCGCATCCAAAACCTGCATAACCATGTTGCGAAACCCCCTATTCTGTTTTTTTGTCGCCACCCCAACTTGTGCATATTTACTAATACAGTCTAGCATGTAAGTATGTAAAGCGGAAATTTTCCGGACCGATAACAGCTATCCACGAAAGAAATATCAACTGTTGGGCATTCTGTTTTTCGGTCTTATGTTGTATAATGTTACCAAGAAAACCAATAGGAGGCAGGCTTGGACGCAAATAACATCAAATACATTGTCGCCATTGCAAAGTACGGCTCCATCAACCATGCCGCAAAGGCAATGTTCATCTCTCAGCCCCAGCTGAGTCATATTCTGAAGATTACCGAAGAGGAGTGCGGCCTCACGCTGTTCCAGCGCACAAGCCGCGGCACCCGGCTCACCCCCGAGGGCGAGGACTACCTGCACCACTGCGAAATTATCCTCGCAGAGATGGCAAAACTGAACCGCTATGTGACACAGGCGGCCTCCGCCCAGTCGAGACTCAAGGTCAGCATGACACGCTTCTCCCATATCTCCGAGTGCTTCAACGAGGTCTGCCATAGGCATCAGGCCGACAGCTCCATCCACTACCATCTCTACGAGGCGTCCGCCTCCAATGTTCTGAACGATGTCGTAGAGGGCAAGTCGGATATCGGCATTCTCCACTTTTCGACCACCAATCAGGAGATGACCTTGCAGGGCTTTGCCGACAAGAAGCTGAGTTTCACGCCGCTCGCCACCTTCCGCCCCTATGTGTGCCTCGCCGAGAACCACCCGGTGTTGCAGGGCAAGGTACCCGCGGCGATTGATATCCGTGAGCTCAAAGACTACGGCTTTGTGCGCTACGCGGGGCAGTACGAGGACTTCATCTACCACATTGCGAGCGACAGCGGCCTCATCGACCTGAACGAATCGCAAAAAATCATCTATGTCTGCGATCGCCAGGAGCAGATGCGCCTCATTCAGGCCACGACCTTCTATACCATAGGCATCGCCGCCTTCTCCGACCAGAGCAAACTCTACCAGGTGATTTCCGTCCCGATTCTGAAGAGTTCCGAGCACCTCGCCTTCGGCATTATCACCCGGAAGGACACCGTGCTCTCCCCGCTCGAACAGGAATTCAAAGAGGAGGTCATCCGGAAGTATCGCACACTTGCGAAGACCGGGGACTGAATTCCGACTATATTTTGCCGGGGCTCCGTTTATTTAGCGCAAACTCATAATGTTTTGCCTCGTTCACTGACAAGTTTCCTTGTTCTAACTGTTCTCGCGTGTTATACTCGCAAGAACAAAATTGTTTCATAAAAGAAAAGAACAGACAACGCAGCGCAAATTTGCCGCGGGAAAGGACTTTTGTCATGCAGATTCATGAATCCGCCGAGGACTACCTCGAAAAAATTCTGATGCTCCGCGAGGAGAACGGACATGTGCGCTCCGTCGAAATCGCAAACGCCATGGGATACTCAAAACCGAGTATCAGCATCGCGATGAAAGCATCTCCGCGAAAACGGGCTGGTGCGCATGGATGCCGAAAACTTCATCTATCTCACCGAAGAGGGCGAGGCGATTGCGAGCCGCATCTATGACCGCCACCAGACGCTGACACAGCTCTTTTGTAAAACTCGGCGTTCCCTCCGACATTGCCGAGCGGGATGCCTGCAGGTCGAACACGATCTGAGTCCCGAATCTTTTGCGGCCCTGAAGGAATGTAGCAGACGGCTTTAACCTATACCGACACGAGACGAGATTCGGCACTTTTCCGGATCTCGTCCTTTTATATTGCGCCGCAATAGCGAAGCTGAAAAAAAGCCGATACCCTTGCGCCGAAAAGGGTTTGCTTTTTTTATGATTTCGTTTTAGCATACGCATTGAATATCAAAAAAACAGATTAAAAAGGGGTTTTTGTGTATGAGTACTTCGATTCCACTGTGGCTGTGCCTCCCGTTCGCGGGCCTGTTGCTCAGCATTGCGATTGTGCCGCTTGTCGCCGGCGAGTGGTGGGAAAAGCACCGCGTCCACGCGGTCATCTTCTGGTCCCTCCTCTTCATTGTCCCGTTCACGGCAATGTACGGTCCGCTGAAGGCTTCCGAGACCGTGCTGGAAACCGTCTTTAACGACTACCTCTCCTTCATCGTGATGCTCTTCGGCCTCTTCTGCGTGGCCGGTAACATCACCTTTGAGGGCGATCTCGCCGGTTCTCCGCTCGTCAACACGCTGTTCCTGTTAATCGGAACCTTCCTGTCGAGTTTAATCGGCACCACGGGTTCCTCGATGCTCATGCTCCGTCCGATGATCAAGATCAACTCCTGGAGACGCCGGAAGCGCCACATTATGATCTTCTTCATCTTCCTGATTTCGAACATGGGCGGCTGCTTAACACCGCTCGGCGATCCGCCGCTCCTCATGGGCTTTATGCGCGGTGTGCCCTTCCTCTGGAGCCTGCATCTGCTCCCGATCCTCATCTTCAACCTGGTGATTCTGCTCACTGTCTTCTGGCAGCTCGACAAGCACTATTACCTGAAGGACGTGAAGCTCGGCTACCGCCCGGACATCTCGAAGCCCGGCACAGAGCTCTCGCTCCGCGGCGCCCACAACATCCTTTTCCTCTTGATGATCATTGTCGCAGTGGTGCTCGGCGGCACACTGCCCGGCAATCCGATGTTTCAGACCGCAGAAGGAACCGTCCGCGGCATTCACATTGTCGGCGAAGTGGTACTCGGTTTCCCGACCATCATTGAGATTGTGCTGATTCTCGCGGCAGCCTTCCTCTCCTTCAAGACCACACCCGAGGAGATTCGCCGCACGAACCACTTTACCTGGGGCGCTATCCAGGAAGTCGCCGAGCTCTTCATCGGCATCTTCATCACCATGCAGCCCGCCCTCATCATCCTCAAGGAAATGGGCCCGAAGCTCGGCATCACCGAGCCCTTCCAGATGTTCTGGTCGACCGGTCTGCTCTCGAGCTTCCTCGACAACACGCCGACTTACCTGGTCTTCCTGACCACGGCGGGCACACTCGGCATGACAAGCGGTCTCACGACGACCGTCGGCACGATTCCGGTCATCTTCCTGAAGGCCATCTCCTGCGGCGCTGTCTTCATGGGTGCAAACAGCTACATCGGCAACGCGCCGAACTTCATGGTCAAATCGATTTCGGACGAAAACGGTATTCACATGCCCTCGTTCTTCGGCTACATCGGCTGGGCACTCGCGTTCCTGGTGCCGGTCTTCGTGATTGACACTCTGGTATTTTTCTTATAAGGAGGTAGCGCATGGAACAGTTAACAACACGCTGCCGCACACTGGCAGAAAAAATTTATACGCTCGACGAAAATGTCTACAAGGCACTCGGTTCTTCCCTCGGCCGCACGCTGATCGGAAGCCGTGAAAAAGTGCTCTCGGTTCTGGAGCACGAGCTCTCGCTTCGCCCGCAGGGACAGCTGATTCTCTCCGACATGGCCTTAATCGGCAACATGGCGCGCACGCTGCCCGAAGGCGCTTCCAGAAAGCAGCTCCTCACCGAGTACAATGACATTATTGTTGCGCTCAAAGCCCTCGAAAGAGGAAATCGCGAAAGGTGATATTTCCGACCAGAAGCGCGTCTTCTTAAATCCGTTTGCGACCGGCGCAAAGCCCTTCTCGAAGGACGACCACCTTGTGATCTGCATCGGCCGCTCCTACGGCAGCGGCGGCACGGAGATTGGCTTCCAGCTTGCGGACGATCTGCACATCAACTACTACGACGCGACCATCTTCAAAGATGTGCTGGAGCGCCTGCAGGCAAAGCGCGAGGCGACCGAGAAGCACGATATCGCCGAGACCCTGCACGAGATGCGCCACGCGCACGGCTTAAAGCTCTTCACGGCAAACTTTAACCGCTTTCACGGCCTGCCGACCGCCGATGCACTCTTCTTCAACCAGAGCCAGTACATCGAAGAGCTCGCACGGAAAGAGGACTTTGTCGTCATGGGGCGCTCGGCCGATGTGATTCTGAAAAACGCCGGCATCCCCCACATCTCGATTTTCATCACGGCGCCGTTTGAGAGCCGCGTGAAGCGCTTAATGGAGATGCACGAGCTTAGCTTCAAGGAAGCCGCAAAACTCGTGAAGCGCGAGGACAAGGCGCACGAGCACTTCTACCACCGCTACACCGGCTTCAAGTGGGGCTCCGCCGTCCACTACGATCTCTGCATCAACTCGGCGAGCTACGGTATCCACGAGTCCGAGGAGCTCATTATCCGCGTGATCAAGGCGCGACTCCGCGAAGACCTGCAGGCACTCGCAACACGCCACCAGGAGTTCGTCGAGAAAGCCGACGCCGAGCTGCTCGCAAGACGGGCGGAACAGGCGGCAGACAGCATCTGAAATACAGACACAAATAGAAAACGCCGCCCCCGGGGAATGCATCCTCGGGGGCGGCATTTTCTGTCTCAGGAAGCCTGTCCGGGCGTCCCTGTCTCACGCGATTGGTTAATCCGGTCAATTTCTTCCTGAATAATATTGCCGAACGTCTTATTATCCACTTCCATATTCTCTGCGGCAATCGACTTATCCGCAAAGGCATCAAAAATAGCCTGCTTCTCCGTCAGCAAGTCCATCACCTTCTCGTCGACTGTCCCTGCCGCGAGCAGACGATAGACCAAAACATTGCGCGCCTGTCCCATACGGTAGGCCCTGGAAATCGCCTGTCGCTCAATCGAAGGTTTTAGCTGCGGTTCACAGAGAACCACAACGCTCGCCGACTGAATATTAAGTCCCGTGCCGCCCGCAATCATCTGCGCCGGCAATACCTGCCCCGCCGGGGCCTTTTGAAAGGCATCAATAATTTCCTGACGTTTTGCCGGAGACATGGAACCATTGATCGGCTCCATACACTTGTCTCCCAAGAGGCGTGCAATTTTTTGTATGGTATCAAGGTAGAACGAAAAAACCAGAACTTTTCGCCCTTCGGCCTCGGCATTTTTCAGGATTTCCAGCAATCGCTCCGCCTTGCAGGAATCTTTCAGATTCTCTACATTCCAGGATACCCGACGTGCCTCGTGATAATTTTTTCCGAGCACCGCATCTTCATATACCATTCGCTCGGCCAATCCCAATTCACACCAGCTCTCCTGCTCAATCAACTCCGGCAGTTCTGTCAGTACATCTTCCCGCTTTCTGCGATAATAGACAGGGGCGACTGTCTCTCGGAACTGTTTCGCCGAAAGAAAGCATTTGCATGCCTGAAACACTGCGCGCAATCTCCGGCCGTAAAACAGAAATCAGTTGTATCATCTCGCCTACATTGTTCTCAAGAGCAGTACCTGTCATGAACAGCAAACGTTCTCCCCGATTGGCGAGCGCCCGGGTATACACCGAGCGCCTTGCCTCCGAATTCTTAATGTAATGTGCCTCATCGACAACAAGCAGGGCAAAATAAAATCCTTCCGGAAGTTTCCAATGCATCGTTGTTTCATATGTCGTGACCGCAACGCCACCCTTATCAATCCAGTCTTCCAGCGCTGCCAGCCGCTCTGTCCCATGCACCTTCACCACTCGCAATTTACTGAATTTCTGAACTTCCCTGCACCAATTGAGTACGACGCTCGCCGGACAAACCACCACAAAATGCGTTGACCCCGTATTTTTCAATGAAACCATAGTTGCAATTGCCTGAATGGTTTTTCCGAGTCCCATTTCGTCGCCAAGTAATACCTTGCCCTGGTGCAAAATGTACTTAACACCCCACTCCTGATACCGTCTCAAATCACAGAGTAAGCCGTCCGGAAAAAAGCACTCGTCCTGTACCTGTCTCGCCAACTCCTCCGGTAAGCCATAGACAGAATCCCCGTTTCCCAGTAGCTCGGGGACAAGTTCTTCCAGGATATTGATATATGCAATCGGATGCTGCAGGAAATCCTCCCAGGCAACACTCGGCATACATGCATTCAGTTTTTTGTCCTCATCAGAAAGCCGTGTCAGTTCGGTGACATAGTTACCCTTGGCAGTCTCATCCAAATACAGGTAGGCATTGATTGCCAGCTGCTTCTTTTCTTTCCCCAGAAACAACCACCGAAAAAAGCCGTTCCCGCGCTCCAGATTTTGCCTCGCATCCAAGATGTCCGCTGCATAGCTGTTTGTCAGTTTTGCAAGTTCTTCTCTAAGCGCTTTCGACTTTTGGTAGCGATAGATCAGCTCTATAATTTGGGTCGTCTCATCCGTTCGTTGGTCTGCGCTGAGTTTCAATCTTGAACTTGCCCTCACAGGTTCGGCTGTCTCCCGCACAAGCTGTTTAATCAGAGCAGCCCCCTCTTCGCTGATGCCGCGCAACGAGGAAAGCTGCTGTTCGGAGGCTGCCATGAGCTCCGCATAATTGGTAAAGCCACCTGCCCGCAGAGCTTTTACTCGAATTCCGTGCCGATTCCGATTCACCTCTTCTACCGGAATATCACGTAACACAGCCATCATTTCGGCGGCAATGCAATGCTCCGCCGCTTCCCGAATCGCCTGCTGCAAATAGTCACTTCTCGAAACAATGCGATTCGTCTCTTCCTGCCATTCTTCAAACCGGTGCAGCAGATAGCCTGAATCTAAAAACGAAAACGGACGCTTCATAGCAGATTCCCCCCTACCCTTTACTTTTTCTCCGGCATCAAACTCCTTATGCAAGCCGTGCAGTCGTATAGGCTGTCGATGCGTCCCCCTGTCTGAATTTCAGGTCATCTATACAAAATTCTGAAACAGTTCAGGTACACGCGTAATTCATTCTGCGCAGCGATCCCCGTGTCCATACAGTAATTGTATCTTTACGACATCATACGTATTCACGCTTCTTGTGAGTTAATGCTCTTTCCCAGTGTGACCAGTATAACAGTCGCAAGCAAAAAAGCGAATCATGACAAGCTCGCCACTCGTCAACGAAGCGCAAAGGCAACGCCTTATTCCGGCTATACCTTTTCTATTGCCAACAATCTCAACTTTCTTCAGTTATATCTTTATTTCTTTCCGCGTTTTAAATATAATAAAGATATAACTTATATTTTCAACAGAAAGGAGCCTTCATGATCCCACGCGAACTGTATATGCGCCGCATCCGCCCTTTCATCGGTACAGAGCTCATCAAGGTAATGACCGGTATGCGACGTGCCGGAAAGTCCGTCATGTTAGAGCTGATTCAAGAGGAGCTTGTCCGCTCCGGCGTGAGCCGCTCCCAGTTCCTCTGTTACAATTTTGAGGATTTACGCTATGCACCGCTACAGACAGCTGCGGCATTACACGAGGAGATACAGCGCAAGGCTTCCGAAATCGGCGGTAAAGTCTACCTCTTCCTCGATGAAATTCAAGAAGTTGCGGACTGGGAAAAGTGTATTAACTCTCTCCGCGTTACGCTGGACTGTGATATCTACATCACCGGCTCCAATGCCAAGCTTCTGTCTGGAGAACTCGCCAGCTATCTGAGCGGCCGGTATGTGGAATTTGTCATTTACCCCTTCTCGTTCGGTGAGTTTATTGAGCTGTACCGCACGGTTTCTCCGGATACATCCGTTGCCGCCTGCTTTCAGAAATATCTCCTGCTCGGCGGTATGCCCTATCTTGCCAACATTCACTTCCTGGATGCACCGTCTAAGCAGTACCTAAACGACCTGTATCACTCCGTCCAATTGAAAGACATCGTGGCGCGGAATCAAATTCGCGATGTCGATTTACTGGAGCGCATTCTCAGCTATATTATCTCCAATGTCGGGACTACATTTTCCGCAAACTCCATCTCAAAATTCCTGAAAAGCGAAAGGCGCGCGGTGGCACCGGAGACGATTCTCAATTATATCCGCTACTGCTGTGAAGCTTTTTTATTTTATCAGGTGAAACGCGAAGACCTGCAGGGGAAACAAGTTCTAAGTTCCAATGAGAAATATTATATTGTCGATCACGGAATTCGTGAGGCTGTCTTTGGCGGAAATCTCCGCGATATCAATCTCATTCTGGAGAATATTGTCTATCTGGAACTGCTGCGGCGCGGCTATCAGGTGACCGTCGGAAAAGCAGGCACACAGGAAATAGACTTTGTCTGTCATCGGCAAGATCAGATACTATACATTCAGGTGAGCTATCTGCTCGCTTCCGAAGAGACCATCCAGCGTGAATTCGAGGTCTACGAGAAAATTCGAGACAATTTCCCAAAGTACGTAATCTCCCTCGACGAATTCGACTTTAGTCGCAACGGCATCAAACACTGCAATATTCGAGACTTTCTCCTCGCGGAAGAGTGGATATAACATTCGCGACGTCTTCTGTCTTGTCATCCGTAACTGCGCGTTCTATAATATAGTTAGCCTTGCTTAATTCATTCGAATTTGCTACGGAAGGACAAAACAATGGGCTTATTCAAACGCTTTCTCGGGCAAACCCGAAAGCCTGAGGGCTTCTTCGGGAAACTCATGTTAAATGCCATGAATCAAGGTCATGCAGCCCTCTCCGACTGGGGGCTCTCGCACATCGAAGGGCTGTCTCCGCTTGTCATTGCGGAACTTGGCTGCGGCGGCGGGCGCAACGCGCGGGAACTGCTGCGCCGCTATCCGCTTTCTAAGCTCTACGCGGTCGATTATTCCGCGCTCGCCGTGTGCCGCACCCGCGCCTACAATAAGCCCGCCATTGTGCGCGGGCGCTGCCGTGTGCTAAAGGCCTCGGTACAATCCCTGCCCCTAGCGGCTTCCCGCTTTGATTTGGCGACTGCCTTTGAGACCGTGTATTTCTGGCCGGATTTAGCGGAGTGCTTTGCCGAAGTGTACCGCATTTTAAAATGCGGCGGCAGCTTCCTCATCTGCAACGAGTCAGACGGGACGGATGCCGAAGGCCTTCGGTACGAGCGCATCATAGACGGCATGCGCTGCTACACCGCAGAAGAATTGGAAACCCTGCTCCGGACCGCGGGCTTTTCGGAGGTGCGGATATTCCGCCACGAGACCAAGCCCTGGCTCACGGTACTCGCAAGGAAATAAGAGGACTGAAAGCGAATCCGCAAGAAAGAAAGGAAGGAAGGAAGGAAATCAAGATGAAAGCCGATTATAAAAACTGGATGCCGCGGGGTCTCATTTTCGGCAATGCGGTTGTAAGCAGCGCTTTTCTTACCATGGGACTTCTCTGCCGCAGAAAGGCGCGAAAACCTGCTCTGCGCCTCATCTCTACGCTCGGCTTTGCCTTCGCGGGTGTGGGCTTTTTAAGTTCCGCCTATCTGCTGATGCTCTACCGCATCTTCTCCTACAACGGAAAACGTAAACTCGCGAAGCACATCATAGACGGGGTCGCAGCGCAGATCAAAATTCCCGCGGGCGGCAGGGGACTGGACGTAGGCTGCGGAAGCGGCGCGCTCACCATAGCAGCCGCCAAGCGAAATCCGGAGGCAAGCTTTGTCGGCGCGGACCGCTGGGGGCGGGAGTACGCTTCCTTTAGCCAAAAGCTCTGCGAAGATAACGCCCGCGCCGAGGGCGTCAAAAATGTGCACTTTCTCCGCGCCGACGCGCGGGAACTTCCCTTCCCGGACGAGAGCTTTGACCTTGTGACCAGCAATTATGTCTACCACAACATTCCGGGCGACCGTCAGGCCCTGCTCCGCGAGAGCCTCCGCATCCTGAAGAAGGGCGGCCGCTTTGTGATTCACGACATCTTCTACCCTTCTGCCTACGGCGACATGCAGGCCTTTTTAAAGAGTCTGCAGGACGAGGGTTATGCGGAAGTGCGCCTGATTCCCACCGCAGACGGGCTCTTTGTCAAGAAATGCGAGGCCAGGTGGATGATGATTGCCGACTCCGCTCTGCTCATGGGAATCAAATAAACTTGACGCCATCCCCCGCCTGTCCTATGCTAACCCAAAACAGCAGGAGGTAAACTTTATGCCCGGCATATCTTCCGGAATCCGCGGTGACGCAAATTTATTGAACCTGAGGGAAATTCCCGTCGCCAACATCCGCCCCGAACTTACTATGTTCCTCATTCCAGGCGAGAACATCACGCAGGCCTTCCAGACCATACGCGATCAGGTGGTCTTCACAAATAAGCGGCTGATTGTCGCAAATGTGCAGGGCCTCACCGGGAAAAAGGTCGCCTATACCTCCTATCCCTACTCGAAGATTCAATATTTCAGCGTGGAGACCGCCGGTTTCCTCGACATTGACAGCGAACTGCTCCTCGCCTTTTCGAACGGCGCACACCTGCAGCTTGACTTCACTTCGAACGTGGATATTAAGCGGATATGCGCGAACATTTCGCAGATGGTACTGTGATTTCTTTGAAACTGCTTTACATTGAGAAGCAAACGCTATACAATGCATTTGAGGGGGTGATACGATGGCACAGGTAAATGTAAGAGTTGATGATTCAGTAAAAGAAAAAGCTGAGAACGCTTGCGCTGCCATGGGGCTCACAGTTTCTACTGCAATTAATATTTTTCTCACTAAAGTTGCAAATGAGAAACGAATTCCGTTCGAAGTTGCCGTTGATCCTTTTTATGATTCGGAACACATGGCTATATTGGAACGTCGCATCGCTGATATGAAAGCCGGCCGAAATGTACATGAGCACGAACTTATCGAAGAATAATGAAAAAAATTTGGCATGACGAAGCGTGGGAAACATATGTCTTTTGGCAAAATCAGGATAAGAAAACGCTCAAACGGATTAATCGTCTTTTGAAAGATATTGACAGAAACGGGTATCGTTGTACGGGAAAGCCTGAACCTTTGAAGGGTAATCTCTCCGGCTATTGGAGCGTTCGGATCGACAAGAAAAAAAGCGTGCTGTCTCCCAATCGTTTGAGACAGCACGCTTTTCTCACATATTCTAGTAGTGTAGGCAAACCCTTTTTCCTGCATACGCAAGGCTCATTCCTTTGCGTCAGACAGCTTCACGCTGTCAATACTGGCCGCCTCTAACTTATCTTCTGATAGAAGTTTCATTAGCTGCTGGCGGCTCTTTTGGGTTCCCCGCTTCACATTTCCCCGCTGCCGGATGTACTTGGCATAAAGCTGGCAGACCGTCATTTTCTTGCCGATGGTGTCTATCCCGTCGTCAATATCTTTCTGTATCTGCTTAATCTTCTCACGCAGAGAAAGATCTGGCCGCTTCCCGGCTGGGATTTTGTCGGTGGGTACTAACTTCCATGAGTAAACAAATTTCGTTTCTCCAAAGGTGTCCGTATATTTGTAAGCATATCTTCCGTCTGGTCGCTGGCTCTCTCCAGATTTCAAAAGGCGGCCCTTGCTGTCCCGTCTTTTTACATCTCGTTCCTGTTTTGGCATTTCGTCATGCTCCTTTCCATGACGGAAAGAGCCTCGACACGCTCTAAGGATATTTAAGCATAGTCAAGGCTCTTTTTCACTACTATATTGTGTCAAGGGTATCTATTATTTTTTCAAATTGCTTCCGCTTAATCTGAATACGGTTGCCGTTCATAATCACCCGGCCAGCGGTAGGGTTTTCCTCGGCCAGCTTCCGCAATTTGTTTTCTCCAATCCGAAAATATTTTGACGCTTCCTCAATGGTAAGCGTGTACTTTTCCCAAATAGGCACATCACTATTCATAAGATTGCTTCCTTTCTACTAATACGAAAAAATGAATAGCAAAAAGGGGCATAAATCGGACGGCTGGCGGCCAAGCTCCACGGGAATCTCACCCCTGCGTGGTTCTCACGCGGCCCTCCCCATTGCCTGCGACGCTTCAAACGCTCGGACTGTGGCTGTAAGGGAGTATCATTATCATACCTGCTGTTGATTATGAGCTGCCAGCTCTCGTGTAAGTGTTTCTCGCTCTCCCATAGGATAGGGGTCATGGCGCACCCAGCGACACAGCAGATATAGAACGTGTCCGTTGCCCTATGCTGCGCCGCCATTATCCTGCCGCGCTTTCTTTTTCAAGGTTCCCCGCGGCCTCCGGCGATTTACGGAACATGGAAAGGAAGAACAAAGACGTTACCGTTTCCGGGGGCCTGCTCGTCAGCCGTTGTTGGCGACGATGGAATGAATCAATTTGATTTGCAATCGGAGCTTCATATACTCGTCAATGCAGATATGAGGCTGGCCGTAGCTGTCGTAAAGCGTCCGGGTACACAACTTATTGATGTAGCCGTCGTAATACCGCAAGACACGTTCCACAGCTTGAATATCACCAGCACAGGCCGCATCGACCACAACGTCAGGTAAAGAGCTTCGCCCTTAATAGCTTGACTTCTTCATCCGCGTTTAACCTCCCACCGGCATTAACGCCACTAATTTTACACGCAATTCTTTTATGGTATTTGTCCTATGGCGCTGGACGGCGCTGCGGGACATTCCCATGAGGCGGCCTATCTCGTCGTCAGTCAAATCCAAAACAAAACGGAGAATTAAAAATACTCTGCTCGTCTTGGGGCAGGCTGGCGAAAAGCCTCGGCCACAAGCTCATTGTTGATATGTAGGGTCATAGCCATGCGACGAAAAAATAAAGCTGTCGCTCGGATATTGCTCCACCATCGAGAGCTTGTCCCATTCTGCCGGAGGAACAGCGTCCAATGAGATTTCACGCTCACGGCGGCGCTGCATTTCCCGCAGATAGTCAAGGGCTTCATGGTACAGAACCAGCTTGAAATAGCTGTCAAACTGGCCCCATTCACCAAACTTGCGGGGGATTGCTTCCATCTTTCTCACCCCCTTTCTGTGGGGGATTTAGGTGGTTCTCTCCCTTTCCGCCAATAGAGCGAATGGAACCTTTCTGCCTGCCCGCAAAATGCCTCCTTTGATAAAAATTTTTGAAACGATTTTCAAGGGATAGAGCAGACCGCAGAAAACAACAAATTTCGCCCGGTAGGCCGCAAACCCACCAGGCGAAAACGAAAGTGTTATGCTGTTTTTCTACACGATATAATTCATATCGCTGGCCGCATATCCCCGTCGCCGGGGGATGGCTTTTTTTGACAGTGCGAATACCATCATATTTTGTCGATACGCTTTCCAGAATATAGTGGCTTTCTCCTATGCCGCCGTTCTCACCAGCGTTAGGGCGTCATTCCTTTGGAGGACAAAAGAACGGCGGCCTTGATTTCCTCAAAACCGCCGCAGAATAGATAGAAATTGATTTTAAGCACACGAAAACATCTGCCCCTGCAACGGTTTTTTCTTTCCCCGTAGGTGGGGCAGAGTGATTTTTATGATTTGGTTATTGCTGTTCGGCTGCCTCTTTCAGCCGTTCAAAAGATTCACTACTAATAACGTGTTCTAACCAGCAGGCGTCGGCCTCCGCGATTTTGGGGTCAACGTCTGCGGCTATAAGCTGCTCCGTAAAAAAGCAATGGCACTCATAGATTTTTTCGGCCACCTCGCGGCCTATATCTGTTAGATGGAGGTAGTGTTCTTCATCCATAGTCAGGAAACCGCCCTCGCGCAAAACGCCTACTGCGTGGCACACACGGGGCTTTGACACTTCCATGCACTGGGCCACGTCTACGGAACGCACCATGCCTTGTTTCTATTGAAGTATCAAGATCGCTTCTAAATAGTCCACCCCGGACGCATGGAGTTTATCATAGGCGGGCATAATCACATACTCCAATTTTGGCTTTCTTGTTGGATGTGGTATAGTTTTTTATATAGCCCCTTGTGTGCCAACAGCTCCTTGTGAGTGCCATGTTCAACAACTGTTCCATCCGCTAGAACCAATATCTGATTCGCATTAACAACTGTTCTTAGACGATGAGCAATCATAATAACTGTCTTTCCCTCCACCAGTTTTGCAATCGCCTTTTGGATTTCTCCCTCATTCTCTGGGTCAAGGGAGGCCGTCGCCTCGTCGAGCAGAATAACAGGTGCGTCTTTTAAAAGAGCGCGGGCAATAGAAAGGCGCTGCCGTTCACCACCAGATAGGGTAGAACCATTTTCGCCAATCATAGTTTGGTAGCCATCAGGTAGCCGTTCAATGAAGTCTTGACAACAGGCTGCTTTTGCCGCCTCCATTACTTCTTCATCTGTGGCACTACTACGGCCAAGACGAATATTTTCCATTACTGTGTTGTTAAACAACGTAACATCTTGAAATACAATCGAAAAATTTTTCAAATAGGTTTCTGGGTCTACGGATGTTATATCAACGCCGCCAAGTGAAATTTTACCTTTGGAAGGGTCCCAGAAACGAGCAGCCAGCTTGATAGCTGTACTTTTCCCGCCACCAGAAGGCCCAACAAGTGCTGTGATCTCACCCTGCTTTGCGGTAAAACTTACATCTTTCAGAACAGTTTCCCCGGTCTTATACGCAAAAGCCACATTATCGAAGTTAATATCATATCCGTTATATTGTGCAGTTTCACTTCCATTCTGAACAGGATATTCCGTGATTTCTCTGGTACGTTCTACTTGAAGCATGGTATTAAAGACTGCTGCAAGATTTCCAAGTGCGCCGGACAGAGGTTCAAAAATCCGGGAAGCCGCAACAAGAAAAATCAAGAAGGTCATAAAATCCAAACTCCCGGACGTAAGCAGAGTGCCGCCTACAACAACTGTTGTAGCAATTCCTAACTTTAAAATCATTTGAGAAGCAGTTACACACATACCTGTGATAGCTTCACTTTTTACTGTTTCCGTTTCCAAATGATCGAGTTTGTCATCCAAGCTCTGCATATAACGAATATTCATATCGTTTGCACGAATATCTTTAATATTGTCAATGCACTCTTGTATTCCATTCGCACAGTCCAGAGTAGCTTCTTTGTGCTTTTTACTATATCGTTCCTGCAATTTTTTTTGTAGAAATACAGAGCAGAAAAAGCAACAGGAGCTACCCAAAGCAATGCTCAGCCCCATACGCCAGTCCATAATCAATAAAGCAACCGCAACAGGAACGATAGAGAATACAGCACCAAACAATTCTGGAATGTGCCTTGAAAATGCCTTCTCCATATCCGCACAGTCTGAAAGAATTGTTGTTGTTAGGTCTGAAAGGTCACGTTCACCAAAGAATGACAAAGGCAGCTTTCGTAATTTTTCAGCAATAGTAATTCTCCGGGCTGCACTTTCCGAGTAGGACGCTAAAAAGGAGGAATTTAACTGTAAGTATTCCAGTCCATAAATAATCACAAGAATTATTAGACTTAGGCCGATATAGACCCAAATCCCCATGCTCTGAACAGAAATCCCCATCAAAGGCAGAATCCATTGACGCAACAGTATATAGATTAGGCACATCGGAAGCAGCAGACTTAAATTGGTTATGGTGTAACACCAGATTGCTTTATTCAAGTCTTTGGCACCTTGTTCACTAAGGGCGAAAATACGTTTTAACCATCCTGTCATACTGCCACCTCCTTTCCTACTTTCCATTCAACAGAGCTTTGGTAATCAGCCCACATTTTTGCATACAGGCCATTTTTCGCCAGTAGTTCGTTGTGAGTTCCTTGTTCCCTGATTTCTCCTTCTTCAAGGACGATGATTTTATCTGCGTTTTTTACCGTAGAAAGACGGTGTGCAATCATTACAACCGTTTTTCCTTTCATCAATGTTTCAAATCCTTTTTGTATTTGATGTTCGTTCTGTGGATCAGCAAATGCCGTCGCTTCATCGAGGACAATGATAGGAGCGTCTTTCAAAATGGCTCTTGCTAAGGCTATACGCTGCTGTTCACCACCGGAAAGATACACACCTTTTGTTCCTATAACTGTCTGTAAGCCATTTGGCATTTTATCAATAATATCCTGACACATGGCGGCTTTAACCGCTGCTTGTATTTGGTCGTCTGTGGCCTCTGGCCTTGCCGCCCGGATATTATCTAAGAGGGTTGTTTTAAAAAGGTGATTGTCCTGAAAAACGAATCCGACAAGTTTTAGCAATTCGGAAGATTGAATATTACGAACATCTACGCCACCAATTTTTACAGCCCCTTGCTCGGTGTCCCAAAACCGAGGAATCAAACTGGCTACGGTGCTTTTGCCTCCACCAGAAGGGCCGACTAAAGCAACCGTTTTTCCTTCAGGAACAACAAAGGAAATGTGATTAACCGCAGGGTTTTCGGCTTCCTGATAAGTAAAGGATACATCTTCAAAAGAGATTGTATTATTTGGGGGAGATTGGGGGCTTTCTGTTTCTTTCAATGCTTCCTCATTGATAATTGCTTTAATGCGTCTCATGGCGTCCTGCGCTCTCATTGTCTGATCGCTTGACCAAAGGATTTTATTAAAAGCAGACGCACACAACGGAGTAAACAATATGTAAAAAATAAAATCCAACATAAAAGCCGATGGGTTAGCAACACCAGCAATCAATAGAATCCCCGCAGGGATTAAAAAGGCAAAGCTGGCGTTAATGCAGACGGTATAACCGCACATTGGTTTTGTTGTCAGTACCGTGTAAGCAACCGCCCATTTCTTGTAAGATTGTATAGAATCGTGGAACCGCTTAAAGGAGAAAACACTCTGCTGAAAGGTCTTGACAACTGGAATACCACGCACATACTCTACCGCGTGAGCGTTCATATCTCCCAATGCAGACTGATATTTCTGCATATTTTCCATAAGAGACGGCCCCATCATAGCAAACATAAAAAACAGACTAATACATAAAGGAATAAGGCTAATCAGCCCAAGCCTCCAATCAAAAACAAATAATAAGACTACTGCCACAATCGGAGTTACTTTGGCCGCTGTCAGATCGGGGAGTTGGTGTGCCAAATATCCTTCTGTTTGAGAAGCACAATCATCAATTTCTCTACGGATTTTTCCGCTATTGTGAGATGTAAAATAGCCTAAAGGCAATGAAATCAAATGATGGAGTGCCACGGAGCGCAGATTTTTTGCGGTGCGAAATGCTGCAATATGCGTACACATTAACCCAATAAAATATACGGCCATACTGGAGGCGGCAAATGCGACAGCCAGCCAGCCCCATTTTCCAACTTCAATCTGTGATAAATCTGACAGATTAGAAAAAACATCTTTTATGGCAAACCAGATACAGATAAATGGGATAACCGCCAATACAGCACTTATTCCAGCTAAGACACACCCGATTACAGATAGTGAACGATAATCACCTGCATATTCAAGTAAATCTTCTTTTTGTGGTTTCTTATTCATAAAATATCTCTCACCTCGCTATTCCAAGAAGTGCAGGCGTGACAGATTGCCACGCCGTCCCTTCTTTATGCTTCCAATTTAGAAAAATGCTTTTTGAACAGGGGTATAGCCTAAAAATCCGCCGAGGGCCGCTAAAACAATCGTTGCCAACAGGCATACAATAAACATCGGGCCACTCACAAAGTCTACCAGAGATTGTGCAAATTCAAGGTCTGTTCCCTGACGAACCATAGAGTTCATAAACATTTCTGTTCCAAGAATCATGTACAACGCCTGGCCAAGCCAGAAGCCGCAAATGAATACGATATACCCAATCAGGTTCCACAGCTTGTTTGTGTATTTACCAACCGCACTGATGATTTCAGCAAAAATACCACCGATGAACAATCCGAGAGCTGACGGCCATGTAATACCAAGGCAGAAAGCAATGAGAGCAACCAGCGTACACATAAGAAGAACGCTGCCTTTGCGCGGAACTTTTGCACGGACATACATATAAATAATTCCACAGGGAACAGCACCTACGCCATGTGTGAAAAAGAATGTAACAGGAGTGCTTCCGAGTACCGCTACCGCTACCAACATAACTGCAAAAAACAGCACTGAAAAAATGGCGATGAATATAACATCTTTGAGTTTCATTTTTTGAGACATTGTAATACCTCTCCTTTACTTTTGATTTATTTTGAAAAACTCCTGCAATGCAGGCAGAATTTCCACAGTCAGCCGGACATCTTCCCGGATGGTTCCCTGATCGAGCCATAGCACACGGTCACAAGTATTCAAGAGAAATTCATAGTCATGTGTGATAACAAAGGTGGTTTTTCCTTCCGTGCGGAGATCGTTTAATAATGCACTCACACGATTCATATTTTCCAAATCAAGCCCGCTTGTCGGTTCGTCCAAGAAGAAAATATGGGTATCCTGCATAAGTGCTGTGGCGACAGAAAGCCGCTGTTTTTCCCCTCCAGATAATGAAAGGGGATGGTATTCTCGTTTCTCTGTTAAATTGAGGTGTTCAAGTAACTGTTCAGCACGCACTCCATCCGCCTCTGTTTTTTTTCGCCCAAAAGAGATGCGGAGTTCTTTTTCTACGCTGTCAGCAAATAACTGATAACCGGGCTCCTGCATTACAAGGTAAATTTTCCCGGCCCGTTGTTTAGGGGATAATGGCGTTCCATTTACAAAAATCTTACCGGCAGCCTCTTTTAACAAGCCGCACACACATTTTGCAAAGGTGGATTTGCCTTGGCCGTTACGCCCTATAATTCCTATAACCTCACCTACATTGGCCGTCGTAGAGATAGAAGTGATCAACGGTTCATGTTTTGAATAATTTACAGACAAGTTCTGTGTAGCAAGAATCTCCGCAGTTTTACTTTGATGTGCTGCCTTTATGCAAAGCCGTTCAGGGAATACGGCTCTCAAGCCCATATTCTTACGCTCGTTGTCGGTGAGTGCGAGAAAATCATTCTTTAAATAGTCTTGAATAATCGAGCCATTTTTCATATAAACAATCCGATCAGCCAAATCACGAAGATACGCAATCCGGTGTTCGGCAATAATGATGGTCTTTCCCTGACTTTTTAAAAGGGCAACGATTTTCTTTAACCGTTCTGTGACTTCCATATCCAGGTTAGCAGACGGTTCATCCATTACATAAATATCCAGGTTCATAGCATATACGGAAGCGATTGCTACTAATTGCTTTTCGCCGCCGGATAAAGAAAAAATATCTCGGTTTAATAGATTTCCTATTTCCAAATCACGGCTTGCATTTGTGACACGCTCTAAAATCTGTTCATGGGAGATGCCAATATTTTCGCAGCCAAAAGCAATTTCTCCGGTGGTGTCCACGTTAAAAAACTGACTACGGGGATTTTGAAACACGGAACCAACTTTTTGAGACAGAGAACCATCTTTGTATTCAGTGACAGCTTTCCTTCAATCAGCACTTCTCCATCTATTCTTCCCTCATAGAAAGAAGGAACTAAACCGTTAATCAGTCTGGTTAAAGTCGTTTTGCCACAGCCACTAAGTCCCACCAGCAGGACACATTCACCCTTGTTGATGTGCATACTGACATGATCGAGTGCTTTTTCTTTTTTTTCTCCATAGGAGAAAGACACATCTTTTATATCAATCAAAGTATCACCCCCAATTTGGGAAGATAGGCTACCAGTAGTAATAGAAACAGCAAAATAAACAGCGCTACATCTGCCCAGCCTATTTTCAATTCATAATATGAGGTTCTCTGTTGCGTAGCTTCAATTCCACGGGTCAATGCCGCCGCGGAAAGTTCATCTGAAACGATAGAAAGTCTTGAAATCAGAGGAACTAAAACAAATTCTGTTGTGGCTGCGGGGTGTAATATACTATTTTTTATATTCAAAGGAATCCCCCGAACAAGCATTGCATTTTTGATACTCCTAAATTCTTCCGCAATCGTCGGAAAAAACCGAAGAATAACCGCAATACTTACAATTAAGACTTTCGGACAATGCCATTTTTGCAAACCACAGATCAGTTGGCCGGATGGTGAGTGAATAAGCAATTTTGCCGCCATAAAAACAGGGAACATTTTGCGAATCAGAAGCAAAAATGCGCCAATCGCCACAGCTGCTTCACCGCCTATTATCCCCATAAGAAAAGTGAGAGCTGCGATTACTGCATAGCCGGTTAAAGAAATAGACACATCTTTATATTGTTGTTGATAGAGCAAGCCGAGCGTTATTAACAAGACACAGATTGCCTCTACCCAATATGTAATGGAACTATACATCAATAGATTTACAAAAAGCAGAGCCACCACTTTGATTCGTGGGTCTAACATTCTGGTCATGTGGGTTCCTCCCTTCAGATTAGAGACAGCTAACCTTTGCTCATAAAAAATCGCTCCGTGAAGGAGCGATCTCCTTACGATTATACAATTTAACACACTTTGGACAATGAGCGTTAATCTGAAAAGTCCTCTTTTCTCCCATTAAGACAACAATTATTACGATATTCTACGGGAGATAGATTCAAAATTCGTTTGAATACCTCTGTGAACTTGCTTTGGTTAGAATATCCTACCCGTTCTGCAATTTCGGCAATCGAAAGATTGGTTTGCCGGAGAAGATCAGCAGCGGTATGAACACGATATTCTCGCATATAGGTATGCACGGGTACGCCGTAGATTCCTTTAAAACACTTTTTCATAGATGTTAGCGGTATTTCAAAGTGTTCCGACATTTCCTGCAATGTAAAATGACGGTCTATATTCTTTACCATGTATGCGGTCATTTCTTTGACAGCCATAACATGATTTTTATAAAAATACGGGCGCTCGTCCGTAGCCGCAGCGTTGGAGGATAAGAGATAAAATAATAGTTCTATCACTTTCAGTTTCAAATAAAATAATCGCGTCTTTTTCTGTTCCTCATACATTTCATCCAAGATATGCTCCAACGACGGATTGGAGCGAAAAATCACAAGCTCATTCCCTTTTAGCAAGCGGTCACGCAAAGTTTCAAAGTGGATAGGATTTTCACCAAACACCATTTTTAAATTATGGATTCCCAGTGCCGCTTCTTCGATGGAAATTGTGATCGTAATTCCGTGAAAGTGTGAAAGGGGAAATGTATTTCGTATGGGCGCTTTTTCAGGTAGATTCATTGCTAAATCCCCTTCACCAAGATAGATAAATTCACCATTTGCAAATTCGGCCTCAAAACGTCCTAACCGGCAATGGTTGATCGTCAGTACATTTTTTGAAAAATCCTGATCGGTTTTGCTATAATCTAAGCTGTTAAGGTGAAAGTCCTGATAAAAAAGCTGTATTCCCGGAAAGAGATCATATTTTGTTATCACCCCGGTTCCATTCCCGTGTTTCGTCTGGTAAATTCTGCAAAACTCACAATCGCGGATTTGTCTGGTGTCCGGCCCATATAATGTTTCAATTTCCAAATCATCTACGGGGAATATAGGTTCTCCATGCACTTTTCTTTTTCGCATATCCGTAGGTTTACAGATATTGTCTGGAACAAGCCAAACATCACCAATTTTTTTGGCTCCCGGTACTCTGTTTCCTTACAAAGAAATTGAACTCTACGAGAAGAAATATCCCATTTTTTTGCAACTTCTTGAATAGATATATAATTCATTGTCTTTAACTCCCAATCAATCATTCGTGTACACGAATGATTATATCCTGAAAACAACCAGATTATCCATTCCTAAATTCCAAAATAAAATTACAAAAATGAAATCAAAGCGCATATCAAATCATTCCCGGCGCACTCTATGAACAATAGAATGTAATTGGGTGATATGATATGCCGAATGTAAAAGACTGTCCCGGTTTTGAAAGTTTTGGTGCAGACGTGCAGCAGGCACGGGAGGCCGTAGGAATGTCCCGCAGGGAATTGGCGGAACGGGTAGGAATTGACCCGCGCTATCTTGCCAACATCGAACTGTGCGGCACTATACCGAGTGTGCCGGTTGTTATGCAGCTTATCCGGCTGTGCAAGCTGCCAGCAAAACGCTATTTTAATTCCGGCTTAATCAGAGAGGACAGCGAACAGCGCCAGCGGACAAGCCACAAGTTGCAGCTCTGCCCGGAAAAATACCTGTCTATCGTCGAGGGCGTCATTGACGGGGCAATCAAAATCAAAGAGAATGAAGAAAAGGGGGATGAATAAAACCATCCTCTTTTGCGTTTGTTGGAGGCCACAAGGGGCCTCTTATTTTTTGCGTTCTTTACGTCGGAAGCCTTTATTTTGCGGGAATTTTTAGAGTGGTTCGGGCGTTCTTTTAGCGGAGGAAAAGAAAAAAACAGCAAGCATAGGGAGTGTAGCCACACTCCCGGCAAACAACCTCCGTTTGTATCTTGGGGAAGGCCCCAAATCCCTGAATGAATGGAGGTGCGAAAGTGGAAAAACCGAAAAACGGAAGTTTGTGCTGCGCGTCCCGGTGACGCCGGAGGAACGGGCGCTGATCCAGCAGAAGATGGACCAGCTTGGCACAAAAAACTTTTCTGCCTACTCCCGGAAAATGCTGATCGACGGCTATATCGTTAATATCGACACCGCCCCCGTCCGGGCGCAGACCGCAGAGCTGCAAAAGATCGGCGTCAACATCAACCAGATTGCAAGGCGTATCAACAGTACCGGGACTGTGTACGCGCAGGACTTGGAGGACATCAAGGGGGCGCTGGCACAGATATGGCAGTTACAAAGATCCATCCTATCAAGTCAACGCTGAAAAAGGCGCTGGACTACATCGAGAACCCGGACAAGACCGATGGAAAGCTGTTCGTTTCTTCCTATGGCTGTTCCTATGAAACGGCGGATCCTGAATTTCAAATGCTGTTAGATCAGGCGTACCAAAAGGGCAACAATCTGGCCACCACCTGATACAAGCCTTTGAACCGGGGAAACCACGGCGGAGCAGGCCCACGAGATCGGGCGGCAGCTTGCCGATGAAGTGCTACAAGGCAAGTACCCCTATGTGATTACCACCCATATCGACAAGGGCCACCTGCATAACCACATCATTTTCTGCGCCGTGGATATGGCGAACCAGCGAAAGTACATTTCCAACCGCCAAAGCTACGCCTTTATCCGGCGCACCAGTGACCGGCTGTGTAAGGAACACGGCCTGTCTGTGGTAAAGCCCGGCAAGGACAAGAGCAAGACCTACGCCGAGTGGGACGCACAGAAAAAGGGCAAGAGCTGGAAAGCAAAACTGAAACTTGCCATCGACGCGGCCATTCCGCAGACCAAAGACTTTGACGGCTTTTTGCGGCTCATGGAGGCGCAGGGCTATGAAGTCAAACAGGGCAAGTTTATTTCATTCCGCGCCCCCGGACAGGAACGCTTCACCCGCTGCAAGACCTTGGGGGAGGATTACACCGAGGAACGGATCACCCAGCGGATCAAGGGTATTGCCATTGACCGGGGGCCGCGCAGAAGAAGCACCGAGGAAATCTCCCTGCGGATCGCCTTGGAGGACAGTATCAAGGCCCAGCAGTCGGCGGGCTATGCGCGGTGGGCGAAGCTGCACAACGAAGCAGGCCGCCAATTCCTAAACTTCATCACAGAACACCAGATTGACAGCTACGAGGGCTTGGAAAGCAGGCTGGCCGAGATTAGCGCGGCAAACGACGCGGCGGCCTCCGCCCTGAAAGACGCAGAACGCCGCCTTGGGGATATGGCGCTGCTGATAAAAAACCTCTCCGCTTACAAGCAGCTCCGGCCTGTGGCGCTGGAACTGCGAAACGCCAAAGACAAGGCCGCGTTCCGGCGGCAGCATGAAAGCCAACTGATCTTATATGAGGCGGCGGCAAAGGCGCTCAAAGAGGCCGGGGTCACAAAGCGCCCCAACCTGTACGCCCTCAAAACCGAGTATAAAAAGCTGGACGCAGAACGGGAACGGCTGTCCGCACAGTACAGCGAAGCGAAACAGAAATTGAAAGAATACGGCATTGTCAAACAGAATGTAGACAGCATTTTGCGGACAGCGCCGGGAAAGGAGCATACGCAGGAACGATGAACATACCGATAATGAGTTACCCCCAATACCGCAAGGCCCGCAGGCTCACCCATGAGTGCTGCAACTACTGTAACGGAAACTGCCTCCTGCTGGACGATGGGGAGGAATGTGTCTGTGTGCAGAGTATTTCCTATTCGCTGCTGTGCCGGTGGTTCAAGGTGGCCGTCCTGCCGCTGGACGCGGCCCTGTGTGCCGAAATCACCAAGAGAGTATGAAAGTTTTTCTGTAAAAACGGAATAAGAAATACCTTCAGGGGCTCCTGTGATATACACTAATCACAGGAGCCCTTTACTATGGCAAAAAGAGAAAAGAAACCCGTCCACAAAGTTATGATGACCGAAGGCAAACGCCAGATCATCCAGCAACTCCTACAGGAATACGACATTGAGACTGCCGAGGATATTCATGATGCTCTCAAAGACCTGCTCTGTGGCACCATCAAGGAGATGATGGAAGCCGAGATGGATGACCACCTCGGATATGAAAAATCCGAGCGCTTCGACTCCGATGACTACCGTAACGGCTACAAGGAAAAGACTGTCAACTCCAGCTACGGTTCTATGCGAATCGACGTCCCGCAGGACCGCAAGTCCACGTTTGAGCCTAAAGTCTTAAAGCAGCGGCAGAAAGACATTTCTGACATCGATCAGAAGATTATCTCCATGTATGCCAAGGGGATGACCACCCGCCAGATCTCTGACACGCTCATGGATATCTATGGTTTTGAGGCCTCTGAGGGATTCATATCGGACGTGACGGATAAGATCCTGCCCCAGATCGAGGACTGGCAGAACTAGCCCCCTCGACGACATCTACCCCATCCTCTACATTGATGCAATCCACTACTCCGTTCGGGATAATGGGATCATTCGGAAGATGGCGGCTTGCATCATTCTCGGGATCAGCTGCGAAGGAAAGAAAGATGTCCTGACGATCGAGGTTGGCGATAACGAGAGTGCTAAGTACTGGCTGGCCGTCCTCAACAGCCTTAAGAACCGTGGGGTTAAGGATATCCTGATTATCTCAGCTGACGGGCTGACTGGGATCCGCGAGGCGATCCCAGACGGCTTTCCCGAAGACAGAATATCAGCGCTGCATCGTCCACCAGGTCCGGAACACGTTAAAATACGTGTCAGACAAAGACCGCAAAGCCTTCGCCAATGACCTTAAAACAATCTATAATGCTCCCAACGAGGAACAGGGGCGCGCCAACCGGGACCGGATCACAGAGAAGTGGTCAGAGAAATATCCGAACGCCATGAAACGCTGGGAACGCGACTGGGATGTCATCACTCCGATCTTCGAGTTTTCCGCAAATGTGAGAACCGTCATCTACACGACGAACGCGTTCGAGAGTCTGAAAGCCACATACCGCAAGCTGAATCGTCAGAGAAGCGTTTTCCCCAGTGCCCAGGCTCTTCTGAAGGCCCTGTATCTGGCCACCTTTGAAGCTACGAAAAAATGGAGCATGACAATCCGGAACTGGGGCAGGTTTACGGCGAGCTGTCGATCATGTACGAAGACCGGCTTCTCGAATGACACGATAAACAGCCGAAACGGGCGGATTTCTCCGTCCGCTGTAGACATGTCAACCTGTATCCGTTATAAAATAAGCAACCGTCTGAAGGTCGATAACGCTGCTTTTTGTAAGCCCTCAGACATAAAACCTATCACAGGAAATCCTATTTACAGAGATTTCTTCACACACTCCACTACTATCTGCAATAGCAGGCGTTCCCTGAAAGCCATTTTTACATGGCTATCCAGGACGATTGCCTCCGCAAGAATCCGTTTGACTTCCAAATCAATGAAGTAATCAACGACGACACCGAGCCAAAGGTTCCGCTGACCCCTACACAGGAAAAAGAACTCCTAACCTTTATGCAGGATGATGAAGTCTATTCCAAGTATTATGACGAGGTAGTTATTCTGCTGGAAACGGGACTTAGGATTTCTGAACTCTGCGACCTGCCCCCTGCTGATCTGAATTTTGAGAAGCGTTTTATCAATGTAGACCACTAGCTTTTGAGAAGCACGGAGGATGGCTACTACATCGAAACGCCCAAGACAGACAGCGGTTTCCGTCAAGTGCCAATGAGCGCAGCAGCTTGTGAAGCGTTCAAGCGTGTGTTGGAGAACCGCAAAGGCGGCAAATCCATTCAGGTTGATGGATATAGCAATTTCTTATTCCTGAACCGGGACGGCCTGCCGAAAGTAGCGGTAAACTATGACGCCATGTTTAAGTGCCTTGCCAAGAAATTCAACAAGTGCCACAAGGAGCCGTTGTCCTCGGTAATGACGCCCCACACTATGCGGCACACGTTCTGCACCAGAATGGCAAATGCGGGAATGAACCATAAAGCATTACAGTACATCATGGGACACGCTAATATCGTTATGACGCTGAACTATTACGCCCACGCTACATTCCATTCCGCACAAGAGGAAATGGACAGACTGGAAGCAAAGGCGGAAATCAAAGTGGTAAACACGGAGAAATCGAAGCTGCCGCTTAGTAGTAGACAGGTATTTTTCTACTGCTTATACTACTTTTGACCGTGAAAACACAAGGGGATATAAAAGTATATGTGAGGTTCTTCCGATATGAAAAACGCCGGAGAAGCCCGAAGTTACGGGCTATACCGGCATTTAAGAATTTCTAAAGAGATAATCGAAAAATCTATTAAACTATTCGAAGAATAATAAAAAAATGATTCGGCATGACGAAGCGTGGGAAACATATGTCTTTTGAAAGATATTGACAGAAACGGGTATCGTTGTACGGGAAAGCCTGAACCTTTGAAGGGTATTCTCTCCGGCTATTAGAGCGTTCGGATCGACAAGAAAAAAAGCGTGCTGTCTCTCAATCGTTTGAGACAGCACGCTTTTTTCACATATTCTTCTGTAGCCAGGCTTCCCGGCTGAGTAACGACACATGCTCGGTACGCACTTCGTTTAAAAGGGGTACATCCACCTCCTGCAAAGTCTTTTCATGGCGGAAGCCGAGCTTCTCCTGCACGCGCTTTGACTTTTCATTGCCCTCGAAGTAAGCGCACCACACGCGCCGCATGCCAAGCTCCGTAAACGCACGGCGAAGCAAGGCTTCCGAAGCCTCCGTCATAAGACCCTGTCCCCAGAACGGCTTCCCGATCCAGTAGCCGAGCTCGCACGCATCTTCCTCTTCCGCAAGCCTCGAATCTCCGTTCAACGACAAGGCAATCGCGCCGATGACGCGCCCGTCTTCCTTTTTGCAGATGGCATAGCTCTCCGGACCGCTCAGCACCAGGCGGATGATGTTCCGGCTCTCTTCTATACTGCCGTGCGGCGGCCAGCCCGCAGCCGGGCCGACTTCCGGGTCCTTGGCGTACTTGTATAAATCCGCTGCGTCCGCCTCCGCAAAGGGGCGAAGCAGCAGGCGTTCGGTTTTGATTTGCATCCGCTTGCTCTCCTTCCGACAAGGATCAGTCCCAGTAGCCTGCTTCTTCGGGTTTCAGAGTTCCGCTGCAGTACGGGCAGGGAAGCCCCGCAAAACACTCCTCTTCATATATGGGCCACATCCTATGCCCGCAGCGGCAGCGATGTTCGTAATCACGAAAAAAACGGTAGCTTTCCGCCAAACAGCCGTCGCTATCCCAGAAGAAATCGAACTTCTCCATCTCGCTCCCTTCCACCTCGGGAAGATAGGTCGCCAACAGCGGGCGGACTTCATAGCGGTAACAGTGCTCACACTGCAAAATGACATCTTCTCCGTCCACCACTGCACCCGGATACCTCGTTAGCAAGGTCTTTAGTTCTTTTCCGTACCTTCCTTCTCTCGCCGCCTTCGTCACGCCTTCGGGGAAAATGCCATTCATCCCATATCCCAAGTAAGCCTCAAACGAATACTCACATTTGTTACATTGCCAGAGATAAATAACGCCCATGGAGACCTCCTTTGCGTTCTATACGACTTCATGTTGTGCTTTCCGCTACGGCGTAGCATAGCGGGCTACACAGCACTCAGACAATCAATCTTCATCGTGCCCAAGCTCTGTCCTCCCAAAGAAAGCTCACCTATCTTCATCCTTAAGGAGAACATGCTCTGTAAAATGTGCCCTGCCTTCTCTCACATCGTTTGCGATTCCGTTCAAGTATCTCATATTGCTCTCGGAATAAAAGCGATCCGCCGAAACATCAAACGGAATTCTCCGCTCCCTGGTCATGCGCTTCGCAAAAATCGTAAAGGCAGTCGTCATCGACATTCCCAAGTCATCGCAGAGTTCTTCCATATTGCGCTTGAGTTCTGCATCCATTCTGAAATTCACATTGACCGCATCAAAAGAAACCTATGAGACCTTGCCGCCCTATACATCCGGGCAGGAATTTCAGTTTGTATAAGAGTATAGACAACTGTTCCGGCTATCTGAGATAAGTTATGCCGAGAGCAATTTACACATAAAAGCGGACACCCCCCTTACCTCTATTCTTTCAAAGAAAATCTCTAATGATTCTCGCCGCAATATTTTTTCCTTCCCGATGGTCACTACCGGTCTGAGAAATGGTAGTCCAATATCTGTCATCTCTCGGGAAGGATATCTTGTAATGCTTTCCCCCTTTTTCAACCGCAAGTCCAAAATCTTTCAAGCCTTGTTGCAGACTTGGACTCATATATGAATAGCCGCTAAATAATCTTTTTACCTCACTCTTTTTCTTTTTCGTAATCCCTTTATAACCATTACACTCCAAAATATCGGTATAGACATCCCTTCTTCGACTCTTCATGGGTGCCTTATCTTTCGCCTCACACACGAGATCCAGCACCATCTCCCGAATCTCATTGGGGTATATCTCGGACTCATTCCCTTGAAAGAGAATCGGATATTTTTCCTCGGAGACCGCCAATTTTGTTCTGAAACCATGATTTTCATTGGTAAGTGCTTCATTCTGCCTAGTTAACCGCTCAATTTCGCTCTTCAGGACATCATTCTCCTGACTCACCATATCCAAAAGTTCGTCGGTCTCCTGCCTCGTTTTTTCAACTTCTGTTTCCGCCGCGACTCTGCGTTGGCGTTGATGGCTCCACTCCTCCTGAAATACCGCACTCTTTATCCCCTCCCAGGTATACAGAGGTGCCACTCGCTTTGCATTACTATATTCCACCACATTCCGAATCACACGCTCCACCAGCGCCTCATCGTAGCCGTCCAAAGGAATTTTCGAAAAGAAACGCCGGTGAGACTCTGGCTGCGAGGGGTAATATACTCCTATCGTCCCATTGTATTCATTTCGATCATTACAACGCTCGCGAAGTATGCTGTCCATAGACTTATTTGCCTCTACAAAAACATGCGCTACTCCCTTAAGGTGTTTCGCCAAAAATTTCACATTCACCGGAGGTTCATTATCCGACTTCCTTGACACGTAGATAACCGGCAAACAATAAGAACTCTTTTGATTGATAACATCAATCAGTCGATCAATCCCCTTCATGCGTAATCTCGATAGGCTCCTCTGAAACCGGCACTTCTCCGTCAGCCTCAAGATAGTCTCCCCTTATCAGATTGCTGATGAAAAAGGGCGGCATAAAAGTTCTTCTTGGCTGCATTGCATCTTCGTCGAAGCTTCTATACCAGACGCACCGCCAGCTTTCGCTCTTTAAAATTTACAATATAGTCCGTATTCCAAACAGTGCCATCAGTCTCTACATTTTCATAGCGACAGGCAATCACCGCACCATCGTTGTAAGATTCAAACTCCATCCAACTCGTGTCGTTGCCGTACCGTTCTCGATATTTTCCCCGCCATTCAAAATTCGGAATGACATTTTTCTTATGCGGACTGTTCTGATTCCACTCTATGACAAGTCGAATGAAGTCTTCCTTGTCCATCTTTTCATTGATTGCCAACATAGTCGAAAAAAGTAACATGCCTCCCCCTTTCTTGCCCACCACACTACCCGGTCTTTAACCTCTTTATTTCTCATCATAATTGCTATCGCATACAAGCTCAATTACTTTTCCCCATCTTCTTCATTTCTTTTGCGATATGAAAAGAACCGGCGCAAATCATGTTGCGCCGGTTCTGCTTTCTCTTCCCGCGCCTCAAAAACGAGCATTCAGCACGAAATCATCTTCTGCAGTTCTTCATAGCTGTCCACATGGTCATAGTGCACGCTTCCGTTCGACAGCTTTTCAAAGAGCCGCTTTGCGCAGCTTATCTTTGCCTTCTCAATGGGTCTTAAGTCCAGGCTGCTCATACTGCCCTTCGTTTCGGCAATGAAGTAGATGTGCTTTACGCTGCCCTCACGGAATACAATGGCCCAGTCCGGCGTGTAATTGCCGACCGGGGTCGGAATTTGGAATCCCTTCGGGAGCTTTGCATAAATCTTGACCTCTTCCGCCTTATCCATCTCTTCCGCAAAGCGGCGCTCCACGCTCTTTTCGGCACTGCCGTCCGTAAAGACATAGTCCTGTATAGCTTTTTTTGCTTTAAAGGCCATATCTAACGGCACCTTGTGCGCCTCCGCGGTGAAGATGTCGCTGTCATACCTTCCCTCCAGCGCATCGTAGCGGATATGCTCCACAATCATGGTCGCCTTCTGCTCGTTGATCAGCCGTATGACCTTTGCAATGAATTCCTCGGGGTTCTGCCGGTACAGCGCAAAGCGACTCGCGTCGATACCCTGCAAAACGGCTGCGACGGTGCGTCTGGTGAGTACCGTTCCCTTGGCAACCGCGCCGATTAAATCATAGCGAAGGCTGCTCTGCGGTGCGGTCCGAAGTGTCTCGGTGCGCGTTTTTGCCGCGAAGAAGCTACTGCCTTCCTTCACCTGATCCGCCGTGATTTGCTCCGCCTGACTGCCCGCGGTAACCGTATACTGCAGGCGACTCACATAGAGCTCGCTGTTAATGTGCGCGATTGCCTTTTGAATCAGCTCCTCGGACTGAAAGTCCACCGTATAGGCGTACTTATGGTTAATGGTCGTCCAGAGTTTCTGGAATTCCTCTTTATAAAAGCGCTCGTTCAGCGGATTCTCATTGATTTTTGTCTCATTGCCGTCCGAATACAACGCTGCAAGCTGAGACGGATCGTAAATCGCATGCACCAGACGGTGAATCTCTGCTTCAAACGGTTTTAACTCTTCTTTGACCGGTGCATATTCCGCCGTCTCCCGATAGAGCGCGGTCACATTCGCATCGTCATCGATATAGTCGTTTCGCAGAAGATAATTGTAAATCTGCCGCGCCTGCGTCTCACTGAGCTTCGTTGTCTTTCCGTCCACCTGGACGATTCTGCCCGCAAAGTACTCCTGCGTCGCCTTCTTGGGACGCTCCCTAGCTCTGTCTCTGTCTCCTTCTGTAACCCGTCCACGAAGCCCGCATAGCTCTCGCTCGCAATGACAGTCAGGAGATTAATCTTCTGCACATTCTCGCCGAGCGCAGAGCGATCCATGCGGTTGCCGCTTCGATCCACGGAAAGGCGCAGGCCGCGTCCCACCTCCTGGCGCTTATTCGTCGTATTATTGCTGTGCTTTAAGGTGCAAATCTGAAAGACATTCGGGTTATCCCAGCCCTCACGCAGCGCCGAGTGGGAGAAAATAAAGCGCGTCGGCTCTTCAAAGGAGAGCAGCCTCTCCTTGTTCTTTAGAATCAAATCGTAGGCGGAAATATCATCCGATACATCCGCGCCGCGCTTCAGCGCACTGTCCACGCAGTGTCCCTTTTTGTCGATGCTGAAATACCCCCGGTGCACCGAAGCGGCATCCGCCGCATCGAGATAGGCTGTATAGGCGGGGTCCAGGTCTGTGCGGTACTGCGGCAACAGTGCGCGGTATTCCTCTTCAAAGATGCGACCGTACTCGCCCAGGATTTCATTGCCCGCCTCATCATACTGCCGGTACTTGGCCACTTCATCGATGAAGAAGAGGGATAAGGTCTTGATGCCGAGTTTAAACAGCTGCCGCTCCTTTTCCAGGTGGGAGATGATGGTCTCTCGGATTTGCAGGCGGGGCAGCTCTTTTGACTCGTCGCCGACCAGATTCCCCTTCTTTAAGGTCAATCCGTTTGTGAAATGCACTTCACCGGCAAACGCATCGATTTCCGAAATTACCAGCCCCTTGTACTGCTCCATCTCCTTGGAAATGTAGTAGAGGTTATCGCCCTGCTCCACGAGGCGCAGTTCCCGCTTTACCCCGTTCTTATGCCGGACCTCCAGCTCAATGCGCGCGCACGGCGGCTTTTTTGCCGATAACACGAGGTCCTCGAGATAGAGATACTGATTCGTACCGGGCAGGTTCTTCACCTCAAAGCCCTTCACTTCAATCTTCTTCACCAGACGCTGATTGTAGGCATCCAAGGCATCCAGCGCATAGACCGCATTGTGACTCGTTTTGTGCGTCGCAGAGTAGTAAAGCGAAAAGAGCGGCTTAAAATTTCGAAGCGCCTTTTGCGTGACCGAATCCTTCTCGTTGCCCATCTTCTGCGGCTCATCGAGAATTAAAATCGGGCGGTTCGCCGCAATCACATCGATCGGTTTCCGGGAACCGAAGCTATCCCTCGCCGTGAAAATAATGCGCGCCGCCGCATCGCCCTTCCGGCCTTCCACATTTTTATCTTCATTCAGCGAAGCCGCAAAGGCCTGGGTATTGATAATCATCACGTTGAGCCCGGCATTGCTCGAAAAGGCATCCAGCTGATTCAGGTTTGAACTGTTGTAGACAAAGAATCGCGCCTTCTTGCCGTAGCACTCCATAAAGTGCTCCGCCGTAATCTCAAAACTCTTCTTAACGCCCTCACGGATTGCAATGCTCGGCACCACGACCACAAATTTGCTCCAACCGTAGAGGCGGTTTAACTCAAACATGGTCTTGATGTAGACATAGGTTTTACCGGTGCCGGTCTCCATCTCAATGTCCAGACCCAAGCGCCCTTGCGCCGGAGCCAGCGAGGCAGATTCCTGCAGGCCGTTACCGCGCTGCACCGCGCGGATGTTTCGAGTAGCTGCGCGTCCGTGAGATGCAGTTCCTCGTTCTTAAAGCCCGCATCGTTCTCCAAGTCCTCGGTGCTGAGTAGCTCCGGCGAATCCGCACTGCCGACCAAACTCAACTGCTGCTGCGCTGCCGGAAGCGTGCCCAGATCCCGGCGGTAGGAAACCGTGCTGACAAAGGGCTGACCACGAAACACTTCCGCAACCGCATTCACCGCGTCGGTCTGATATTGCTGAATCTTGAAATTAAATTTCATCATCACAGCACCTTCCGTTCGGTCTCCGGACTGTAGCTCGCAAAGATCTGCTCAAAGTTCGTCGCGACGCTGTCGTTTGCCATGGAACTGTCGCGGAGCACCGCGTACTGCGGTTTCCGCTTTGCGATTTCCGTGACCACCTCTTCCGTGACTGCGCTGTCAAAGCAGGCAAGCAGGAAGCCATCTCCCACATCGAAGACCTTCTTCCCCGCAATATCGCGCTCCGAAATCTTTGAGGAGAGCGGAATGCCCATGTCCAGCATGACCTGGAATAATAAGTCCTCCGCCGTGCGCCCCTGTTTCACATTGTCCACCTGCGTGAAGAGATCTTGCTGCCCGAGCTTCTCCGGCTCGTAGTAGACATCCTCCATATTGCTACTGTCAAGGCGCAGGCAGCGAAAGCCGAAGTCCTGCAGGGCAGCCGCCTCTCCTGCCTCCTCGCGTATCTTTACCCGCGCGGCGGATGCGCTCCTTGCCGATTTCGCAGATATTCGGGTAGCCTGCCTGCGCTGCCGTGCCGCCTTGATCCGTTTCCTGTGGTACCTGTACCGCGATGAACTTGCATCGTTTGTTTTGCTCAACATTGTATTTCATCAGCGCATGCGCAGTTGTCCCGGAGCCGGAGAAGAAATCCAAAACAACAGAGTCTTCCGTGAGATTGGCCAAGGTAAGCAGACGCAACAACAAGCGGACAGGCTTTGGGCCATCAAAAACACCTGCATCCATAAGTCCCGTCACTTCCTTTGCTCCTTCTTGGCTATGTCCGACTTCTTTGTAAAACATAATCGAAGTGGGAACCATTCCCTCATGTTTGAGGTCGCTCAGGAATCTCTTTATTCTAGGTACACCGTTACCATCCGGTCCAAACCATATTCTATTATCCTGGAGTCTCTCTAAGAATGCATTCTTAGAGAGCCTCCAGCAGCGTCCTGCTGGAGGCTCTATCACACGCCCCGAAGGGGCGGTGATTGGATAATCACACGCCGCATTGTATGTTTTTACAGAAATGTCACTCGACATCCACACTCCGCGAGGATCGTTGTCCGGATTCGAGTAGCGTGCGTTTGCTTCCTCTGTTCTGGGAAGCCTTCCGATTTTAAATTGATTTATATCTTTTGCAAACACCAATACATAATCGTGGCTATTCGACACAAATCTGGCATCATTCTTAGGAGAAAATGCCCTTTCCCAGATTAACTGTGCCACAAAGTTCTGACCGCCAAATATTTCATCACAGCATTTTTTGAGATTTTCTTGCTCATTGTCATCAATGCTAATAAAGATAACGCCGTCATCGCTCAGTAGATCTTTTGCAAGCTTTAATCTCGGATATATCATATTGAGCCAGTCCGTATGAAAACGACCGTTGCTCTCGGTATTCGTGACCATGCGATTCCCGGCTTCATCGTACTGCCCGCTTCCCGCAAGATACTCGGCCGCACTCTGCGCAAAGTCATCCTCATAGACAAAGTCATTGCCTGTATTGTAGGGCGGATCAATGTATATCATCTTGACCTTGCCGAGGTAGGTCTCCTGCAACAGTTTCAGGACTTCCAGATTATCCCCCTCAATGTAGAGGTTCTCGCTGTCAAAACCGCCGGGCGTGCCATCCTTCCCGACGCTGTCCGCGACCACCGGGCGAAGGGTGGATGTAATCGGCGCATTTGCCGCAAGCACAGCCTTACGCTTATCCGGCCAGGTGAACTGATAGCGCTCCTCGCGCCCCTCCACAATGCTGTCCGAGAGCTCCTGCCGGAGCACATCAAAATCAATGGCGCGCTCTGTCTTCCCGTCGCGCAGCACCTCGGTCACCGCATTCGGGAAGAGCGCCGCGATGGCATCGATGTTCGCGGCGACCTTGTCGAGGGAGTGAAGTTTTAGATGGGTCATATATATGTCCTCCTTGTATCATAGATGAAGAGCACTTTCTAAAAATATTTACATTAATTTCACTTGCTCTCACACAACAAGTTGTCCAATTATTTAGAATTCAGCCCTATAAGCTCCTCAAGATAATTCATAAGGTTCTTAACCCTACTTGTCAATTTCAGCCTATATCAATCCACCATTCAATTCTTTTTCGTGGCGCTCAAAATAACTCTTTAGTATATCATTGTAACCATACTTATCACTATAATCATGTACGTTGTCCAGGCTGACTATAATCTTATCATTCTCCAACAATACATCCCAGATCTGTTTCCACCACGTAGACTCCTCCTCTCCATCAACACATTCTGCAATTCGATTTAACTGAAAGTCCTCTTTCACAATTAATTGTCTTGAAAGATTCAGAACTTCATCCTCATTCGAATTTGTTGCTGATTCTCGGTTCTTTTTCAAGCAGCATAACATGTCAATAATATCCTGGGGATTGTCTGCTGGGTTATTGCAAGTCAAAACAATATTTTTAACGAATGTTCTCATCTCCTTCTTGACATATTGTGACACTTCTTGGGAATTCAGAGCCAGCACAGTTGAATATGGCCTAGCCCCAAAATCAACAAGCAAGCTGGAATCCAGATGATTAACTATGCTACGCATCATACCATCGTTAAGAACATAGTGATTTCCCTTGATAATATCTCCCCACAAATCCCTCTGAGTTTCAAGGCTGATTTCTTTAAACTCAAGAGCAGAAAACTTCACATCTAGCGCTTCGAATATGATATCAATATAACATTTTAGTTTCAGCGAAATTCTTGTGTCATTTGATTGATTGTCTTTAGAATCAATGTCTTTAAATAAGCGTTCAAGTATATCTTTGTGCTCTTCAAAAAAACGTTTCAAGCTACCTGATTTATTCTGATTGTTTAAAGTTTCCACCTCAAAATTGTGTACTCTCAACCCATCGTTATTAAACAATGTATATAACATCATCCTTATGTATTTGATTTGTACGTCATAACCATAAGGATGCATTTCATCGTACCAGTGAACCACCTCTCCATTCTCGGAAATGTCATTATTATAGAACTGATCCGTGTCCTCATATGTCCTCAAAATGTAATCTACCATCCTCTTCCATTTTACCAGTGAATTTTCAAAAAAAATCTTACATTGTTTTGAATCTATAGTAAACCATTTCTCCGCCAATCAATCCTTCTAAAAACTCGCCTCTTTTATTCACCATTCCCATCCCTTGATACAGTACATAAAGAAAATTTTCCACTTTTTGGGGATCATGCCTCTGCCCCATAAGTTCCCTAAATATATCATAATTCAAAATCGATTCTTGTAAAAAGTATTCTGCTCCAAGGTGTTCAATCAATGGGCTCGGATTTTTAATTTTTAAGTTGAAATCAGGATTTCGTCCTCCTTTAACTATACAGATATAGTCTCGATTCTCAACATCAGTTATATAGCTTTCATAATCTTCACTTATATATTCATTAGTAATTAAATAGTGTAGCAATTCATAGTGACTCTTCGCCTTCTCCTCCTCTTCCCATTTTGCATTAACGAAATCAATGGCGTCTTCTGAGCTGGCAACAGGATCCATGTTATCAGCTACTCTTGCCCTTGCAATTGCTAAGAAATATCGTTCTATAGCACCTCCATTTTTTTGCACTTCAGAAAATTCATCGGGATATAAATTTTTAAAAACAATCATGGCCATGAGTTTATCCCCACGAATACTCTGCGATTGGTAATCCCCCCCTCTCAATTTCATGCATATCAAATTCATTGAAGATATTGTATGCTGTCCTCCTATCTGTGATGTACATTCCTATCTTCGCAACGAAAGTAACCATCATTTCCTTCCACTCAGTTAGCTCCTTGTCTCCTGCAGTCCTGCTCTCCAATCTCCTCACTTCTTTTTCTATTAGGCTTGATAAAAGCTCGAATGAATTAGAGTGATTCGTCACCGGATATACAGGTACAATAAAATCAAAGAATTTAGTTCTATCTTCTGCCAAAAAGATATCATCCCTAACCGCATAGACAAAGCGAATCGGTTTCCTTCCAATTAATTGGTCATTATTCAGAAGCTGATTTAATTCTCTAAGATGTACAAAAATTATGGGGTTGTTTAAACGATCCAAATCCTCAAAGAACACTGTGTCGTATTTCATTGCTTCAAAGAAATACATAATTTCATCTAATTTCTGATTGAAAACCGATTCTTCCTCATTTGTTTTATCCGTAATCGTGAGATTGGAAAATAAATTGAAACTGTTCAGCCGAAGCTTGACTAATTGATTCTTAAACAAAAGAAGAGCAGCCCCTGATATCGCGGCTGATATCAGTAGCAATTCAGCGAATTCAGCACTACTTTCTTTTGTGATTTCTTGACGAAAAAAGCTGCCCATCACTTCAAGAATATTGTGATTGATCTGTGTATTCACCGAAGCAATCCAAAAAACAATCAAAATCATTATTATCAGGAAGGTTCTTAAATAGTTAAATATTCCCTTTGGTCTCAATCTTCTATAACATGTTTGAGGAATTCTCTCTGGATTTGCAGCATAAAATAGCTGCTTTAAAATTCCTCTTTCGATTTCCTCTTCATCAATTTTTATCTTTGTCTCAACGCCGTCTTGACTAGAGGCTGCTTGTGTATCAATACTCGTAAAGCTAGCCAAAGATATTTTTAGTGCAGTACTCTTTACATACGGATAGTTTTTCAAATATGACTCAATAATACTGCTCTTTCCGGAACCATACGGTCCCGATAAAGCAATATTTTTAACTCTCTCATTTTGGAACGCCCAATTTAAAGTCTCCTCATAAGTTTCAAAATTCTCAACATCATCAATCGGCGCTAAATCCCTAAGTTCATCCGTCCAGCTCTCTTGTTGCAAATGCTCTTGATCTTCGGTTTTCCCTGGATTCTTTTTAGATTCCTCTTGCTCCTTATTTAGTATCTTGGATATTCTAGCTATTATCTTATCTAATAATCTCGATTTTCTAGACTCCATATTCTGTCCCTCTCCTATCCCTGTTCCCGCAGCCTCTTCCTCTCCTTTACCAATTCAAACTTCTTCTTCGGCTGCTTTTCCTTCCGTATCTTTGCATCCAGCGCCGCTATCTGCCGCTCCAGCTTCTCTTGTTGCGCTGCGCTCTCCACGCTCTCCCGTAAATCGCTGCCTTGCGTGCCGGTAAGCACCGCTCCCGCAATTTGCCTCACATAGCCCTCATAGACCGCATCGATATCCAGTCCACAGAGTTCTAGGCGAAGTTCCGCTTCGCTCCCCCACGCGGTCGCATAGTAGCGGTTCACTTTAAATGCGGCCGTTCCTGCCTCTGCCGCTTCTTTGTAGCCGATTACGGCCTTGTACTGCTCTTCGTATTCCAACAGAAACAAAAGGTGATACGGGAGTTCCCGGTCTATCTGCCGCAGTACCCGCTCATCCAGTTCCCGCTCCTTTAGATGTATGAGAAACACTTCGAGTTCTGTGACCTTGGTTCCCGGCTGTAAATTGAGTGTATCCGGCGAGAGCTTGTTGACCCAACGAATCTCTTTAATCTGTTCCACAAGGGCCCGTTTGACTTCCGGTGATATCTCAATCTTGTCATAGAACTTCTGCTTCGGAATTTTCTTGCCAAATTCCGTGGACTTCGGAAGGTTCAGCACACTTGCTCCTCTCTCATTTGACAACCAGGAAACAGATCAATTCAAAATCGCCGAGTCCGGAGACCTGACTCTTTAAAGCCGTCGTCCCCCCCGGCGTGAAGAGACTGTCGATATCACTCTCTTCCTTGACCTGCAAGATAGAATCGATTGCCTGTCCCAACAGCTTTGAGACTGCTTTCATATCGCGTCCGTCCTGTGTCTCCCGGTTAAAGCGCGCGCAGAGTTCCTGTAAGGGTTCTTTCCTCCCCTTGCAGAGCAGGCGCAGGTCGCCGAGCAACTGCTTTGGGTGGAGGTAATCGCAGACCACGCTGCCGTCTGTCCTTTAAGTAAACCAAATAAAACGGATGAATCTGATTTCGCCCGTCTATGTTCACGCTGTCCTGAATGTTTTTGAGCACAAAAATGACACCCGCCGGCAGTTCTTCCGTTGCGGGCACCAACGCATGGAGTCCGCGCGGCTTTGTCTCGATGGCGCCGTCTTGTTTCATGTATTCCATCAAGTCCAGACGGTATTCATTGAGCCCGAGGTCCATAATCGAGATGCCGTTTGAACTCTCTTCTATGTCGACGACCTCTTCCTGCATGCGACGAAGCTGCGCCTTCCGGTAGGCCAGATCTCCTTTTTCCTCGGCATTGATGAGGTCATCGTCTCCGGTCGCCGTCAGTATGGTTGCCTTCATGCGGCTCTCCACCCGGGCTTTCAGATTAATGTATTCGTCGAGCGATACATCCGGCCAGAAGTTGACCAGCTGAATGCAGGCGTTCCGGCTGCCGATGCGGTCCACGCGTCCAAAGCGCTGGATGATGCGTACCGGGTTCCAGTGGATGTCGTAGTTAATCAGATAGTCGCAGTCCTGCAGGTTTTGTCCCTCGGAGATACAGTCGGTCGCAATCAGAACATCGATATTCACCTTGCTGTCCGGCATGAGGAGCTCTCTGCCCTTCGAAACCGGAGAAAAGCAGGTGAGCACATTGTTGAGGGTTGCCGGAAACTGCTTTACCGTGCTCTTTCCGTCAACGCTTCCCGTGATGATGGCGGTATCCAGTCCGTAGCGCGCTTTCAGAAAGGCGCTGACCTCCTCATAGAGATACGCCGCAGTGTCGGAAAATGCCGAGAAGATGAGTACTTTTTTGTTGCCTTCGTTAATCGGGTGCTCTATTTTTTCCGAGAGCAGGTGAAAGAGTTCCTGCAGCTTGCTGTCGTGTGCGGGCGTAACCGCCGCTATCAGCTGAATGAGCTCATTCAGAATTTCCTGATCTTTTTTAAGCTCCGCCCGCCAGCTGACCCAATCCATATCCGCAAGCGAAATGTGTATTTCCCTGCCCACCTGAAAGAGATCATTGTTTTCATCATCGATATCAAAGTCGATGCCGTCCACCGAATCTGCGACACTATCTTCTTTGCGCGTACTGTCATAGCGGTCTATTTTCTCGATGGTCGTATCCAGAGTGTCCTTAATCCGCGTCAAGGTTAAACAAAACGCATGCACCGAGCTCTCGAGGCGCTTTAAGAGATTTATGCTCATGAGACGGCAAATGCCCTGCTCGCGCCCGCGCTGCGTGAGATTCTCGCCCTTATTGTGTGTTAAATCCCTGTATTTCCCGAGCTTACTGGGGAGAATGTGCTTCGACGGCATATAGATGCTAAGGGTAAGCTTCATGAGCTGCTCTGCGATTTTCCGGTAGCTGATATCCAGATTCAAATCCGTGAGCCCCGGACGCACGGAAATGGGCCTTAAACGAGCAGGGAACGTTCCGATTTTCGCCGTGTCATAGTACTTCTCAATGTGACGCCGGGAGCGCGCTATGGTCACGCTGTCCAAAAGCTCAAAGAAGTCAAAATCCAGAGCAGAGAGCAGTTTTTCCGTGCTCCGCTCTTCGGGGTCTTCCTTGCTCCAACTGTTAAAAGCCTTCTGGGCTTGGCGGAAGATGTCGTCAATGCTCTTCTTCGTCTTTAACTTTTTGTCGAGTTGTCCGGCATTGCCCTCGTAGGCAAGCGCCAGCTGATTCTTTAAATCCGAGAAGTTGTTATTAACCGGTGTCGCAGAGAGCATTAAAACCTTGGTCTTTACCCCCGCGCGTATCACCTTCTCCATGAGTTTTTGATAGCGGTTATCCTGGGTATTGCTGTGGCTGCCGATGCCGTTCCTGAAATTATGGGATTCATCGATGACCAGCAAGTCGTAATTTCCCCAGTTCAGGCGATCCAGATCCAGGCCGTTCGACTGTCCGCTGCTGCGGGACAGGTCGGTATGAAAGAGCACATCGTAGTTCAGGCGATCTGTCGCAATCGGGTTGTTGACATAATTGTCTTTATAGGTGTTCCAGTTCTCCGCAAGCTTTCGGGCAGAGCACCAGCACGGACTTGTTGCGGCTCTCATAGTACTTGACCACCGCTAGGGCCGTGAAGGTTTTTCCGAGTCCCACGCTGTCTGCCAGAATACAGCCGTTATAGGTCTCAAGCTTATTGATGATCGCAAGCACCGCATCGCGCTGAAAGTCATAGAGCAGGCTCCAGATTTTACTCTGCTTAAATCCGGTCGCCTCGTTCGGCAACACGTCCTCGGAGATATCGTCCAGAAATTCATGAAACACGTGGTAGAGCGTCATAAAATAGATGAATTCCGGCGCATTCTCCTCATAGACGGAGCTGATTCTCTGAATGACCGCCTCGGTCACATCCTGCATTCTGCCACGGTCATTCCAAAGCGACTCAAAGTTCCGGACAAGGGACTTGGTGACTTCGGTCTCCTGGCCCGCTTCCTCTTCCATGCGGACTATATTCTCAACAAGACGGTTTCCGCGCTCTGCCCCCAAATCGACGGTAGTAAATTCCTGAAGAGAGGGATAAACCGTTGTCGAAAGAGAGGACTCTATCGTCATAAAACCGCTAAAGCCCCCATCTCCCGCATTTGCTTTGAATTTCGCCTTTTTCCGAATCCACGCCGCGCACTCTCTCGCAATGCCGCGCTGCGTGAGTTCGTTCCGGAGTTTAATCTCGAATTCCGTCCCGTAGAGACCGGACTCTCCCGAAAACTTCGGAATATAAAATTCCTTTCTCTGCTTCTCTCTGTCTCCCAGCCCTTCTGCGCTGTCATCCACAAAACTCGGCGCGGTGTAGAGAAAGCGGAATTCTTCGACGCCTTCCAGTTCTTTCTGCAAGGCCTGATAGGCATAGATGGAAAAGCAGGCAGCCGCAATCGAAACCTTGCTTCCCTTTCGTATGGTATCCTTCAAATCATCCAGAAGCTTTTCTGTCGTATTATTCAGAACTTTTACCGACGTAGCCACGTTTCCGACTCCCCCCTACAGCATTTTCTCCAAGTGCGGAATTCATTTCTTACGTTTTTCTTACGCATTTTATACATCATAGCACAACGGAAGGGGGTTTTACAGAGATGAAAGAGCAAAAATATGAACTGTCCTTGCAATAGGACGAAATGCTCTTCCCTCTCACCCATATACTGCTTCCGTCTCATCAAGCATGTGACTTAATCACCTTGATAATTGAAATAGGCAAACAGAAAAACGGCCCCTTACCGGGACCGTTCTCATCGTATGGTAGTTGAAATTCTATGTCTTTCTAAGTGCTATGCCTCCCTTCTGATGATTCCTATGATTCGTTTCGTGTCTTATTCTTAAGGTAACGCCCCAGTTGAGATAATCCCAATGAAATCAGTACTCCACCGACAACTAAAACGCCAATCGGACACCCTCGGATTTGCGAAACTAAATCCTTTGCTATTCCTGTTTGCTGCAGAAACCAGCCAAATAGGGATGGTAAAAGAAGAACTGCAATAACATAGTTTGTATAGACCACAATCGGATAGTTTTTGAAAATATTATTTTCTGTGTCATCTGTAGTTGATTTAAAGCTTAATTTTGTCATCTTCCCAATGCAATACAAGAACACAAAAATCATATTGATGACGCAAAAGCCCCAAATCAGTCCTATGCTCATAACTTTAAATATAGGAAACTGAATATTTTCAAAGATTCCATCCAAAGAGCTTATGCTGCCAAATACCAGGAATGCCAAAGCCGTAAATATTCCCACCATACTAATCATCTGTGCATTCATTTCTGCTTGATACTTAGCAATCTTTTCCTGAAATTCCATATTCATTTTATCTTGATGCTTCTTAATCCTCTCCTGGAATTTCTTATCGTACTCTTCATCGGATTGCTTCAAGATTGTATACTGTTGACTCGCCAGGGTAACATGATCCCACATTTTAAGAACAATTTTCTTTGTGTCCTCTGTTAAATGTGTTTTGTCCTTCACACCTTTCATGGCATTGTCAGCCTTACTTCTGGGGGAAGCTGTCCTCTTAGCTTGTTCAAAGTTCGCGTTTTCACACCAGACAACCAGAGCTTCTAAATTTGATTGTATGTTTCCTAACGATTTGTCGTCATGATTATAATGATCATAAATATTATTGCTGATTGTCGAGTAGAGAACCCGATCGTATTTCTCAATATAGCCTTTCAGTTGTTCAAATGTCTTTTGAGCATTAAAATCTTGACTCATTACCTCAAAGCACTCGAAGCAACTTTTGAAAGCATTCTCTCGTTCTTCTAGCCTATCTTTTCCTGTTTTCGGAACATTTCCTTCTGTTTGCTCTTCAATTGTTATTCTAGGCATCGGCGTGTCAATCCTTCTCAAAGAATCTTGTTATGCTATCTCGAGAAATCTGAGCTCCCCTTCCCTTTTGATAAGCATCCATCCAAGGATCTTGCTTGTGTGTAATTGCGACCAATTCCGAAGCTGTATACTTCACACATTCTTCGATAATTCCATCAGCAAGTTCTTTATCCTGACCTTGAAACAGCTCAATGATATCCCCTGATTTCGCATATCTTGCTGCCGGAATGCCCGCCGCTCCGTATACCTTATATTCGTGATATACATCCGGTGCAACCGGTCCAAAATCCCAAGCCTCAAGTCTCTCTTCAAAACAGGGCTGACCCTTCACAACCAAAAATTCAGCCTGAATAAAATATAAAATCTTCTGCAACTTGAGGTTGCTGACAACCTCATCCAGCTCTTCGCACTTGGCAATTACATACTTTGCCACATCTAATACCTTGTACATAATCCCTCCTAGCCAAGACAGCTCTTTCCGAAGTCAAACTTTGACTCCATCTATACAACCCATCCGTTATGTTCCTCTCACGCTTGTGATTTGGATGCTCAGCCCTTTCCTAGAGGACCAAGGGGGACATTATCCCATCTTTTAGCTGAATACACAAGTGTTTCAGTACCTAATCCTCTTTTTCCCTATGGGACTCCCATGCTAATTGGTCTTTACAGAAAGAGATACACATCCTTCTGTTTCATATGCGCTCCACTGTTCAAACTTCTCTCGCACGGCAGCGGGGACTTGCACGAATGTGTTGATCCAGTTCCAGATGTTACTCGAAACTTCCACGGTATTCGCCATAGCTCCACCTCCTTGCGATTTTGTTGCCTTTATTCTCTCATTTTTTTTACTTTTGCTCAATCTCTTTATCGAAAAGAAGCACATACAAAGAGCGCCTCTCCCTCCGGAGCGACGCCCTTTTCTTCTACCTTTTCCCTTGTCTTACCCTTCTCTGCTAATCACCAGCTCGCTCTTAATCCCGTTCAGCTCAATCCGCTTTTCTGCGCCGGGCGTATCAAAGGGCTCTGTTGCTTTTCCCTCGCTCACATAAGAAATCTGTGTGCCTATGCCCTTTGCCTTTGCGGAAAAGACCGCATCCGCCGGGACATAGAGCTTTGAGCAGGCCGAGAGCTGATTGAGTTCCAAGGAGCTCGCAAGGCTTTTGCAGTGAATCTCCATATCGAGGTTACCGTCAATTTCCACGGTGCCGGGAACCGCATCGAGATATAATTTCCGGTTCCTACCGCCGAGCTCAATGCGCTCGCAGTCCAGCAAGCTGAGGCGCACCAGTTCCGCATTGACCGCGCACTCTACTTTTCCGAGATAGGGCTCCGGAAGTTCCGCGTAGATGCTGAGTCCTTCTTTTGAAGCGCTCTCGCTCATCCCGTTTTTACGGAGCAGTTCCAGATCGAGCCGCCGCTTTGTATCGTCCAGTTTGATTTTAAAATCACTTTGCAGCGAGGCGAGAGTACCGGAGACCAGGCGAATGCGCAGTTTTTCTCCCGGATGGCCGGAAAGGAATACTTCTTTGGCGCTGCCGAACTTCATATCGTAGTGTTTCACTTCATCGATATCGTATTCGGTGACGCTCTCATAGCGCTGCGCCGCTGCCCCTTGCGCTTTTGTCTCCCCCGTAAGCAGTTCATCTACGGTAATTCCAAACAGGGCTGCGATTGCCCGAAGGTTCTCGATATCCGGTGTGCCGCCCTCGGTCTCCCACTTGGTAACGGCCTGTCTCGAAACATGCAGTTTCTCTGCCAACTGTTCCTGGGACATGCCCGCGGTCTTCCGAAGGGTTTTGATTGTTTCTGCGATTGTCATGCTTTTACCTCCTGTGTCTTGATGGCATCAGTATAAAAAAATCGCAGCGGCACACAAGAAACATGGGCTTACATTTCAGATTTTTCTTGCTACGCTCCGTAGCAAAGCGCTTAATCCCAGCAATAAAATTCATTCAGCTTTAAGGCTGTCTTGCAGCGCGGGCATATCTTGTCGACTTTATTTTTCAAAACATCTTGCATCGAAAAAGCACGCATCTTTCCGCCGCAGTCCTTGCAGCGGTGCTCGTAAACTCCGTAGAGTTCGTACCCTTCCTTCTCAGGCGCTACAATCCACTGCTTTTCCGGGATCGGCTTTGCCTGTAATTCGGCATCCTTCGGAATATAGGCTGTCAGCAATGCTTCGTTATCATAGCTACCACAGTTCTCGCACCGAAGCAACACGAGGTCCCCATCCAGAAAGGTTCCGGGATATGTTTCTACCAAATCCTGCCACTCGGCTCCGTATGCACCGGCACGTGCTTTCTGAATCAGCTGATAGCAAACCCGAGGGTATCTGAAACCAAATCCAAGCTGCGCCGAAAACTCATAACCGCAGTTCGGGCAAACCCAAGTTAAAGCATCCCCCATTACCTCTCCCTTCTCATATTACGTAACACCTTTCGATATGATTTTCCTGTTAATTATAAGTTTAACGCGATTACGAAAAAAGAGCCACCCTCGTGACTCTTTCTTTTATATCCTCTCAGTCTTCTCGCTGTATAAAGTTGGTCACTGCCTCTCCCTCGGTCTCCGGGTACGGTATGCCCTGTTCTTTTGCGAGGGCAAAGCTTCGCATCATCCAGACCATGTTCCGTGCAAGGTTCCGCATGGTCTGCATGCCTTCCCGGTCCTTGGCGGCATCTTCCGCGGTCAGGCCGTGGGAGATGTTCCAATAGGTGGAGCCTGCGACCGGCATCTGCGAGATTCCGAAGTATTTGTTCAGCACATCAAAGGAGGCCGTGGTGCCGCCTCTTCTCGCGACAGCTATCGAAGCGCCGGGCTTAAAGGCAAAGGGATTCTCGACATTCTGCACGGAATAAAAGGCCCGGTCAAGGAAAGCCAGAATGCGTCCGCTCGGATGCGCGTAGTAGACGGGCGTCGCAAAGACAAAGCCGTCGGCCTCTTTGGCGAGCGCCGTGAATTGATTCACCGCATCATCCCGAAACACACAGGCATCATGCGTCCCGCAATAGCCGCATTGAATGCAGTCCCGTATGGGCTGATTGCCGAGCTGTATGACCTCGCTCTCCACCCCTTCCGCAGAGAAAATCTTCTGCATCTCCTTGACTGCCTGCATGGTAGTGCCGTTCGCATGGCTACTGCCGTTCACAAATAACCTTCACGATAAAATCCTCCTTCGCGCCGCGTGGCGGTACGAGGACTTATCATAGCGCTTTTTGGAGTTTTTCGCTATATCTCGGCTTTCCGTAAGTTGCGCGCCCTGTGACTCCCGTCACTGCTTCAGCCTCTGTCCCGCTCCTTTGCCTTTTCCTCCCGATACACCCGCCATGCTCTCACAATCGAAATCACGATTGCCGCCATAATATAGACAGACAGTAAGAACATCCCGTAGCCCTTCGGCGCAAAAAAGGTGCTTATTATGCCGAGCGCGCCCGCCGCGACCAGCATCATCCCCGCGAAGCGGTTGCTCTTCTGCCAGGTGAGGTCGTTATACATGGTCCAGGACAGACGGAAGCCGACCACGCCGTTTCGCCTGCACTTTGGCAGAATGTCGCCGAGTATAAGGAGCAGGGCACCGCAGAGTATGGTCAAGAGTTTTTCGCCCGCGAAGGTGCTGAGGAAGCTTTCGCCCCGCAGGGCGAGCACGGTGTTATAGAGGAACACACCCTGTATGCAGCTTAAGATCAGGGTCTGCGGGAAAATCACAATGCCGAGCACCTTGGCATTCGCTGCGGCCGCCTGTCTTTCTTTGTCACTCTCCGCCTGTTCCGCCTTTCTATAAAAATGAAGCAGTAGAAAGCGGCTACCGAAGGAAACCAAAGCAAGACCACCGGCAAAATCAAAAGTTCGTACTTACTGCCGTATCGCGTCACGTTTCCGGCAAAGTCATAGTGCGCCGGTATCTCTGCTGGCAGCTCCCGCAAAACCAATAACGTCACAAACAGGCAGAGCGCCGCAATCATTCTTGCAAGTTGTTTCATGCTTTCCTCCCTCCGAACGGTTCCGCCCGGAAAATCAACCCCCGCAGGACGGTCTTGTTGCGTTCATCGCAGACAAACAGAGAAGCTCTTTTTGATTTTATTTTTCCGCACTTTCTTCCAAATACACTTTCCTTGAATACCATGTGGTCGCTATAACGGCGAGCAGCAGAAATACCGTGAACAGTCCGAGTGCAAGTTCTGCGGAGGGCGCAAGCAGCGCACTGACCATGCCGAGCAGCCCGGCGATCACCATGGCTGTGCCCCCAAAGCGGTTACTCTTCTGCCAGGTGATGTCGTTATACCGGCTATACGGCAGGCGCACGCCCACATTGCGGTTTTTCCGGGTCTTCGGCAAGATGTTGCCGAGCACAATCAGCATAACGCTTGTCAGAACACACATCGCTTTCTGCGCCGTTTGCGCAATGCTCGCCCCCGCCTGCGCTCCTCCCGCAGTTCCGAAATGCTCTGCGGTCCAGGCCGCAGACCACAGCAGCCCGGCCTGCAGCAGGCAGAAAAAGAGATTCATCACAAGCCCGACCGATACAAGCACCTTTGCATTCGCCGCCGCTCCCTGTGCCTCTTTGTCATCGCCGACGGCCCGGCGTTCAAAGTGTGCCACAAGAAACTGCCAGAGCAGCGTGATCAAAAGCGTGACCATGGGTAAAATCAGATAGCTGTACTTACTGCCCCAGCGTCTCACCTCTCCGCCGATTGAATAATCCACGGGAAGCAAAGCAGGCATGGTCTGCAGAGGAATGATTGTAACCATCAGAGTAAGCACCGCGAGTAACCACACTGTTTTTTTCATGATTTCCTCCCCTCCGAACTGTTCCACCCAGAGGATCAATTCCTGCAGGACGGATGTGTTCAGTTCATAGTAGACAAAATTTTTCTCCTTATATTCCGTCACCAGCTCTGCGCCCTTTAAGAGCCGCAGGTGGTAAGAGAGCGCCGGCGGGCTCACGCCGAGTTTCTCCGCGATTTCTCCGGCGCTCATGCGCCCCTCGCGCAGCATAACCAGAATGTCACGCCGCTGCGGGTCCGAGAGCACTTTAAAAATACTGCTCTCTCCCATACGGACATCACCTCCTTAAAATTTCTTTTAACTAGATTTTAGCACGGCGTCCCCGCCTGTCAATCGTTATTTCAAAATAATTTTAAATTACTGTTATCCTGTTTCCATGGTGTCCTTTTTGCCTTGCGGGTTTCTGCCCTGCGGTTTTCTGACCTGCGGTTTTCTGATTTGAATTTTTGTCTTGTGGTTTTCCGGCCTCTGATTTTCTGATCCGGTTTTTCTGACCTATCGTTTTCTGATTCGGTTTTTTGTCTTGTTGCTTCCTGAGTTGGCTTTCTGACCTGTGGTTTTCCGCTCCGGTTTTTCTCCCCGGCTTTCTCTTTCAGCCCTCGTTATCTCTCGTTTTCTAAGTAAGAACAGGAGAACGCAAAAAGAGGACGGATGTCTCCGTCCTCTCGCTTTCCGGCGCACTGCGCCGCTGTTTCTTTCTTGTTCGCCTCCGGAATTACTCCCCGGTCGTGCTGCCGCTTTCCCTTATGATACGGCCTTTGCTCCCGTTTTTCTGCGCTTACAGAAGCTGTGCCCGCAGGTCCTCTGCGCTGAGGGGGCTCAAATAAGCCGGTGCAATGTCAAAGATGGTCTTGCAGCCCTGCTGTCCCTCTGCCGCGAGGCGGTGTGCCGCGCGCGCATAGGCCGCGAGCACGGCGCCGGTAAACTCGGGGTTCGAGTCGAGCTTCACGCTGTACTCAATGAGCTCCCTGTGCTCGCCGTCAAAACCGCTCACGCCGCTCCGAATCACGAAGCCGCCGTGCGGCAGTTCCGCGTGCTTTTCGCGCATCTCCTCGGCCGTGATGAAGTGTACCTCGGTGTCATAGTCCGCGAAGTAGTTCGGCATGTTTTTGATTTCCGCCTCGATTGCGGCGCGGTCCGCACCTTCCGCGGCCACGACAAAGACCTCTCTCTTATGCATCTCCCGCGCGGTGAAAGCGGGCTGCTCGCCGCTTCGAATGCGCGTCATGGCGCTATCGACCGGAATGGTGTACTGTCTCGCATCCAGCACGCCCGCAATGCGGCGCACCGCGTCGGAGTGTCCCTGGCTCACGCCCTTGCCCCAGAAGGTGTAGTTCTTGCCCTGCGGGAGAATGGCGGTAGACATCATGCGGTTTAAGGAGAAGAGACCCGGATCCCAGCCGAGGGAGATGATGGCCAGGTGGCCGCTCTCCTTTGCCGCGCGGTCCACCTCCTCAAAGTGTGCCGGAATCTTGGCATGCGTGTCAAAGCTGTTGATCACGGTAAAGTGGCGCGCGTATTCGGGCGTCTGCGTCGGCAGGTCGGTCGCGCTGCCGCCGCAGAGCACCATGACATCGATTTTCTCTTTCCAGTCGAGCGCCTCGGAGAGCGCCACAACCGGGACCTTCTCCGTGTGAATCTTCACGGTCTTCGGATCGCGCCGCGTAAAGACAGCGACGAGCTCGAGATCCTCGCTCTGCCGGATTGCGCTCTCAATGCCTCTTCCCAGGTTGCCGTAGCCCAAAATACCGATGCGTGTCTTCATTCTGTTCTCCTCTCTGAACGCGAAAGATGCCGCTAACATGATATGTTTTCTCTGTTGTAACGGAAAAGTCCTTTTTCTGTCAATCAAAACCTTTGTGAAGGCGCTTGCCGAAAGCTCCGTGTGCCCGCTGTGTCATAGAAGCGGGCCGTGCTGTCGGCAATCCGCACCGCATCCTCCTCGTCGTGGGTCACAAACACCGTCGTGAGACCGCGCGAGCGCTGTTCCCGCCGGAGAAGTTCCGTGAGTTCCCGGCGAAGCGGCGCATCGAGGCCGGTAAAGGGCTCATCGAGCAGTAAGAGCCGCGGGCGCACGAGAAGGGCACGGGCCAGCGCCACGCGGCGCTGCTGTCCGCCGGAAAGTTCCGCCGGAAAGCGCGCTTCGAGGCCGGTGAGTCCGAGTGCGGGCAGAAGTTCCGCAATGCGCGCCGCCGCCTCTGCCGCCGTGACACGCGCTGTCACAGTCCCGGTCAGACAGACCTCCAGATTTCGATAGACCGTGAGCGCCGGAAACAGGCGGTGCTCCTGAAAGACCATGCCGAGCTGTCTCTCTTCGACCGGAAGCTCGTTTACCCGCACGCCGTCAAAGCGGATTTCGCCCGCCGTGAGCGGTAAAAAGCCCGCAATCGCGCGGAGCAGACTGGTCTTTCCCGAGCCCGAGGGCCCGAGGAGCGCCAGCAGTTCGCCGGAAGCCGCGGAAAGATTGACATCCCGGACAAGTTCCGTATCGCCGTAGGCGAGTGCGGCGCCCGTCACGCGGAGCGCAACCCCCTGATTTTCTACCGACATTTCTCACCTCTCCCTTGAAAAAGCGCACATCTTGCGCCGTTTTTTTTGCATACAATGTTCACCTATAAGAAGAATATTATACTTTTGTCCCCGAATTGATATTTGTAAATTCCTACCGTTTTCTGTATATTTCTTAATACAATCACTATCCTAGATGAAGGGGGAAACAAAGCAGCATGAATGAAGTATCTGTAGGCATACTTGGGTTTTTGACAATTATTGCCATTGTCGTGACGCTCTTTAAGAGCAAGACCCTACCGAGTATCGCGTTCATTCTCTTTCCGTCGGTTCTCGCACTGATCCTGGTGCTCGGCGGCTATTATAACTTTGAGGGTGTCGCGTCTCTGATCAAGGAGGGCTTTAAGAGCACCGGTCCCACGGCTGCACTCTTTGTCTTCTCCGTTCTGTTCTTCGGCATCATGACCGATGCGGGCATGTTCGATGTCATCATCGGCCAGCTCATGAAGCTGGTCGGCGACAATGTCATCGGTGTCACGGTCATGACGGCTGTCATCGCAATGATTGCACACATGGACGGCGCAGGCGCTGCGACTTTCCTGATTGTAATCCCCGCGATGCTGCCGGTCTATAAGAAATGCACATGCGCGCCACCTCGCTGCTCCGCATCACGGTGCTCTCGATGGGCGTCCTGAACCTCATGCCCTGGGCCGGCCCCACAATGCGTGCGGCTTCGGTGCTCGGCATGGAGGCCGGCAAGCTCTGGAATGAGCTGCTGCCGATTCAGGTCTTCGGTGTCATCCTCGCGCTGGGTCACGCAGTCCTGACCGGTCTTCAGGAAAAGGCGCGCGGCGCAGGTCTGAACGGCAAGCTCGCGCAGACCGAGGGCAAGGTTGAAATTACCGCAACGCAGGAGGAGAAGGTTCGCGAACTCGCGCGCCCGAAGCTCTTTGTCTTCAACATTCTCCTCACGGTCGCCGTCATCGCCATGCTGATCTGGGATGTGTTCCCGAGCTATGTGCCGTTTATGCTTGGTGTCGGTATCTCGATTCTCGTGAACTACACGGACATTAAGCTCCAGAAGAAGGTGCTGAACGCACACGCTGTCCCGGCACTCCTGATGTGCACCACCCTGATGGGCGCTGCCGTTCTCATGGGTATCCTGGTCAAGAATGTCAAGGTCGACGGCACGGAAATCCCGAGCGTCGTGAACTGCATGTCGAATCTCATTTCGATGATTCTTCCGGCAGCCCTCGGCACCCACCTGCCGCTGGTCATCGGTCTCCTCTCGGTGCCGCTCGCACTTGCCTTCGATACGGACAGCTACTTCTACGGTATGCTCCCGGTCATGATGTCGATCGGCCAGGGCTTCGGCGTCCCGGCACTTCCGATCGCTGTCTCGATGGTCGTCTGCCGCAACTGCGCGACCTTCATCAGCCCCATGGTCCCGGCAACTCTGCTCGGCGTGGGTCTCGCGGAAGTGGACATCAAAGGATCACATCCGCACGAGTTTCTTCTATGTGTGGGGCTTCTCCTTCCTCTGCATGATCTTCGCAATCATCATCGGCATCATCCCGGCGTAAAGCAGCGGATACAAAACCGTAAAATAAGAAAGACTGTCGCAGAACTGCGGCAGTCTTTTTTTGCTTTCTTCAGCTCTCGGGGAACTCTTCGCTCCGCGGCAGCTCGAAATCCGGTTTTAAGAGGCGGATCAGCTCGACCATGTAGTGCGTGAGATACTGGTCCTTCCGGTGACAGAGGTAAAAATGCCGCCCCTGCTCCACACCGATCAGGGGATAGACCACACAGGTCCTTTTCAGCTCGGGCGAAATATCAATGTAGTTCTTCGGACAGAGGAAGACTGCCTGGCAGGGTCCCACCGCGTGTTTGCGACCTCTATGCTCTCGGTCTCGAAGAGAATTTCGGGGGAGATGTGGGCGTCCGCAAACAGTCCGTCCTGAGTAATGCGAGTTGAGTGCCCGGTGCGAAGGCTGATAAAGGACTCGGCCTCGGCCTCGCATATGTCTATGGGCCTTCCCTCCTCAATGCGCCCGGCGAGCGCGGTATTTCTGGAGGCGAGCAGCACGAGTTCCTCGCGGCTAATGAGGACATAGTTCAGCGCATTGGTCTTTGCGCTGGTCGTAAGACAGGCGATGTCCAGCTGATGGTTTAAGAGCATGGTTTCGAGTGCATCGGACCCCTGTTCCGTCAGCTTTAAGTTCACGGCCGGATAGCGCGCGTGAAAGCGCGGAAAGATGTCAGGCAGCAGTTCCAGCGAGCGCTGCAGGGGCATGCCGAGCCGTATGCTGCCGCGCGTCCCGAGCCGTATCTCCTCGAGCTGGCGGTCCAGATTCTGCTGCACGCTCTGGATGGCGCGCGCCGCCTGCATATAGCATTCGCCCGCCGGGGTCAGCACCAGCGGATTCGTGTGGCGCACAAAGAGGTCGGCGCGCAGTTCCTCCTCCACCTTCCGCACCATCTGGCTCACCGAGGGCTGGGAGACATAGAGCACCTCCGCGGCGCGGCTGATGCTGCCCTCCCGGAAGATGGTCAGCATGTATTTAATCTGTCGTTCGTTCACGCTTGTTTCCTCACGCTAATTTTATAATAAAAACACTATACTCATCATAGCCAATAAATTCCTTGAAGTCCAGCCCCTACAAAAGTTACAATGAATTCAGACAATAGTATCTCGTCAAAAGGAGGCAGCTATGGAGATCAAAAAGCCGGCGGTCGCCGGTACCTTAGAGTCCAGCGATTGCCAGGTCACGGTGGAACCGGGCAACGGCAAAGTCGATTTTTCGCTGGAGAGCGCAGTCATTCACCAGTTCGGCAACCAGATCAAAAAGGTGACGCTCGAGACCCTTAAGGATCTCGGCGTTGACAATGTGCGAATCTCGATTGTCGACAAGGGCGCACTGGACTGCACGATCAAGGCGCGCATTGAGGGCGCTGTGTTCCGTGCCGTCGATCAGTACGACAACATTCCCTGGGGAGGTGCTGTCAGATGAGCCATCCGAATAAAAAGCGGCTGCGCCGCTCGATGATGTTTTTGAATGCGCAGAAACCTTCTTTAATCAAGGATCCCTATCTCTACGGCGCCGACTCCCTGATGCTTGACCTCGAGGACGCGGTCGCTGTGACCGCGAAGGACACTGCCCGTTTTTCGCTCTATCAGGCGCTGAAAAACGTCGACTACCGCGGCTGCGAGCGCGTGGTGCGCATCAACGGCCTTGACACCGAGTACTGGAAAGAAGACATTCGCTGCTGCATCGCGGGCGGCGCGGATGTGCTCCGCATCCCGAAGACCGAAGACGCACAGATGGTCAAGGCGGTCGAGGACGCTGTCCTTGCCGCAGAGCGCGAGTTTGAGCGCCCGGAGGGTTCCACCCTCCTAATGGCGGCACTTGAGTCCGCCAAGGGTGTCATGAATGCCTATGAAGTCTGCACCTCTTCCGATCGCATGATCGGCATTGCGCTCTCGGGCGGCGACTACACGAAGGATCTCCAGACCAAGATCACCGGCACCGGCGTGGAGCTCATGGGTGCGCGCCAGCAGATGATTATTGCGGCGCGCGCTGCGGGTGTGCAGTGCTTTGACACGGTCTGGACCGACCTCGACAATCTCGAGGGCTTCCGGAAGGAAGTCATGCTGATCAAAGACATGGGCTTTGACGGCAAGTCCATCATCAACCCGCGCCAGATTCCGATTGTCCACGAAGTCTTCACACCGAGCCTGAAGGAGATTATTTTCTCCGAGAAGGTAATCCGCGAGATCGACTCCAAGCGGAAGGAAGGTATCGGCGTCTTCACGGTGGACGGCAAGATGATTGACATTGCATTCTACGACGGCGCGCAGCGCGTCATTGCGCTCGCCAAGGCATCCGGCGTGTACAAGGGGAACTCTAAATGAAAAAAATGCAGTCGGCAGAGATATTCCGGAAGAGATTTTACGGGTGACCGGGAAGGATGTGTTCCGCGGCTCCCATGCAATGGACGGCAAGGAGTACCGCCGCGACGGCGCGCGCGTCAAACCCGTCATCAATTCCGAGGGCTCGAAACTCCTCCCGTCCATCAAGGACGCCCTTTTGAAATGTGAAATCAAGGACGGCATGACGCTGAGCTTCCATCACCACTTCCGCGAGGGCGACAAGGTCCTCAACATGGTTATGGAAGAGGTCCATAAGCTCGGCATTAAGAACATCACGATTTGCGCTTCCTCGATGGGCAGCCAGAATAACCCGATTGTCTACATGATCGACGACGGGACCATCACCAACATCCAGAGCTCGGGCGTGCGCGGCGAAATCGGCAAGGCCATCTCCGAGGGACGGCTTCAGGGGCTCGCAATCATGCGGAGTCACGGCGGCCGCGTCCGCGCGATTGAGTCCGGCGAAACCCACATCGACATCGCCTTCATCGGCGCACCGACCGCGGATGAGTACGGCAACTTAAACGCAAACGGCGGCAAGGCAAACTGCGGCGTGCTCTCCTACTCGGCGCCGGATGCGCTCTATGCGGACAAGGTGGTCGCCATCACGGACTGCCTGGTTCCCTTCCCGAACTGGCCGCACCAGATCAGCCAGATTTACGTGGACTATGTGGTCGTGGTCGATGAAATCGGCGATCCCTCAAAGATTGCGACGGGCGCGGCAAAGCCGACCTCCGACCAGAGAAAGCTCCTCATGGCGAGCTACTGCACCGAAGTCGTGAAGCGCACGCCCTACTTTAAGGACGGCTTCTCTACCAGACCGGTGTCGGCGGCGCTTCGATTGCGAGCACCATCTCGCTCGCCGATGTGATGCGCGAGCGGAACATCCACATGAGCTTCGGTGTCGGCGGCATCACGAAGCCGATGTGCCAGCTCCTCGAAGAGGGCCTTGCGCGCACGCTCGTGGACACGCAGGACTTTGACGAGTACGCGATTCAGAGTGCGGCGACCAACCCGAATCACCACTACATCACGGCGGGCGAGTATGCGGACCCCTTTAACAAGGGCGCCTATGTCAACAAGCTCGACTTTGTGATTCTCGCGGCCCTTGAGGTCGATGTGAACTTTAACTGCAATGTCGTGGTGGGCTCGAACGGCGTCGTGAGCGGCGCACAGGGCGGCCACCCGGACACGGCGGCGGGCGCAAAGTGCACCATCGTGATCACCCCGATTCTGCAGGGACGCATTCCCTCGGTCTGCACCGATGTGACCACGGTCACGACGCCGGGTGAGGATGTGGATGTCGTGATCACCGACTACGGCATCGCGATTAACCCGAAGCGGCAGGATTTGATTGACGCGCTGAAGGATTCGGGTCTCCCGTTAAAGAGCATCGAAGAGCTCCGCGACATTGCCTATGCGATGACGGGCGAGCCGGAGCGCGTGCAGTTCGGAGATCGCGTGGTCGGTATCATCGAGGCGCGCGACGGCAGCATCATGGATGTGGTTCGCGAGATTAAGCCCTTTCGGTTTGCGGACTAAATAAATCATCAGACTTCGGAGCCGAACGCGGTTCCGTTTCGCCGGGGAGCCTTCCCCCGGCGTTTTGTTTTTCCCTGCTCTGTGCTATGCTGAAGCGGCAAACGGTAACAGATTTCGGAAGCGAGTACCCTGTATGACAGACAATTATCATCTCGGAGAGATTCTGCTCTCCTATCCCTCGGAGCGGGAAAAGCTCCGCGCCTTTCTCGCGGAAAATAAGTTGCAGTGCGAGCCCGATCTCGATACGGCCTACGGCATCTTTGACGCAAACGAAAACCTGGTGGGCTGCGGCTGCGCTGCCCGGTCTCTCTTAAAGTGCTTTGCGGTCAGCGAGAAATTGCGCGGGCAGAATGCACTCGGCCCCCTCCTCTCGGCGCTCATCGAGAACCGCTTTCAGCGCGGCTACTTTGATCTCTTTGTGATCACGCGGCGCGAGAAGGCGACGCTCTTCTCTTCCTGCGGCCTCCGCCTGCTCGCGGAGACGGGCGCGCTTGCGATGCTCGAAAACCGCCCGGACGGCCCCGAGCGCTTTGCGGAGAGCGTCCTCACCGCCCTGCCGCCGCACGATAAGAAACGGTCGGCGCAATCGTGATGAACTGTAATCCTTTTACGCTCGGCCACCGCGCACTCGTGGAATACGCCGCGGCAAAGGTAGACTTACTCTGCCTCTTTGTGGTCGAAGAAAACCGCTCCCTCTTCCCGACCGAGGTTCGCTTTCAACTGGTCAAAGAGGGCGTCAAAGACCTGCCGAACGTACATGTCTTCTTGAGCGGCCCCTATATGATTTCCGGCAACACCTTCCCGACCTATTTCCTAAAAGCGGGGGGAGGATGCCGCCGCCCTCCAGTGCGAACTGGATGCGACGCTCTTTGCGCGCTGCCTCGCCCCGAAACTCGGCATTTCCGTCCGCTTTGTGGGTTCGGAGCCGCTGGACCCGACAACCGCCTGCTATAACCGGGCGCTCCGGGAAATTTTGCCGCCCGCCGGCATTTTGATCGACGAACTGCCGCGGCGGGAACTGGGCAGTGAACCGATCAGCGCCTCCCGCGTGCGCGCCCTGCTTAGCAAAAAGGGCGTCTGCCCGGAAGTACGCTCTCTCGTGCCGCCGGTCACGGCCGAATGGTTAAATGCTCATTGGAATGCACTCAGAGCGTCCGAGGCTTCTTCCTGAGAAAGGAGTTCCATGTCTGATTTTATCCCCTACGCCGTGAGCGTCGAAGATATGATGCGGGCGCGCGATGAGCGCGTACACGCCCAGAACGAAATGCTCGCGGCGGCCGCTTCCTTTCCCGCGCCGACCGCCCTTCTCTCCTTCGGCATGAACATTCCGGGTGCGGTGAAGCAGACGCCGCTCATCCGGAGCGGCTTTCTCTTCGGCAAAGAGCGGCTCACGGAGCTCTTACACCGCGAGGACTATGCGCTCCTCCGAACACGCGAACTGCGTCGCGTAAGCGGGGACAGCTGGCTCTGCCTGATCGGCGCGCCGCCCGAGTCCGTGAAGCGCCTCGCGGTCGCACTCGAGGACAGCGAGCCGCTCGCCCGGCTCTTTGACATCGACGTGCTGAATTGCGAGGGACAGAAACTCTCCCGCGAGGACTTTTCCCTGCCGCCCCGCCGCTGCCTGCTCTGCGAGGAGGCTGCCGTAGTCTGCGCGAGAAGCCGCGCCCACAGCGTGGAGGCCCTTTTTTTCCCGCTGCGACTCTCTGCTCCGGGAGGCCTTTCCGCTCTCCGCGTCTTTCTTCTCCGCACTCGAAAATCACGCGGCGCTCTCCCTCCTCGACGAGTCTACGCCGCGCCGAAGCCCGGCCTTGTGGACCGCATCGATTCCGGCGCGCACGCGGATATGAAATTCGAGGACTTTATTTTGAGTACCGCCGCAATCACTCCTTTCCTGCGGGAAATGGCCGTTACGGCTTACCAAAGCTGCTTCACCCTGCCCGCTTCACCCGCTTCGAAAGAGGAAGCCGAGCGCGCCCTCTTTCCCTTGCTCCGGGAAATCGGGAGACGCGCCGAACGCGAGATGTATGCGGCGACCGGCGGCGTCAACACGCATAAGGGCGCTGTCTTTACCCTCGGGCTTCTCTCCGCGGGCGCTGGGCTACTCTACGCCAAAAGCGGCAAGCTCAGTGCCGAAGCGATTCTGGACGAGGTACAGAACTTGGTCGGCGACACCCTGCGGCAGGAGCTCGCTGACTTAAAAGCCGGAGAAGTCGGAGAGGCCCACGGCGAAGCGGTGCTGCACCGCGACGGCACGGGCGGCGTTCGCAGCGCGGCGGCCAAGGGCTTCCCGGTGCTCCGCAGTGTCGCCCTGCCTCTGCTTCGGCAGTACGAGGCAGAGGAGCGTCCCGCGGAGGCAAGTGCCCTCAATATACTCCTGCATCTCATCCTGCATGTCAGTGACACCAATGTACTGTACCGCGGCGGGAGGGCCGCTCTGCTCACCCTCCGCGCAGACTGCCGCAATATTCTCTCACACGGCGGCGCTTTTACGCCGGAAGGGACAGACCTGCTCTACGAGCTCAAAGAGACTTGCAAGCAGCGAAACATCAGTCCCGGCGGCGCCGCGGACCTTCTCTCGGCCGCCCTATTTTTGCATCGACTCGAGAAAACTTTTCGTTGACAATTACTTCTCTCCGTGCTATTCTACATAAGCCTTATGGCAAGAGGCTGATGTAGCACAGTCGGTAGTGCGTCGCATTGGTAGTGCGGAGGTCACGGGTCCGATTCCCGTCATCAGCTCTCCTTTATAAAGACCCGGGTCGTTTGACTCGGGTCTTTTCGTTATTCCGTATCTTTGTCCGCTTATAGCATTTATGCTATAATTTTTACAATCATACAAGGAGGGAGTTACGGAATGCCAACAATATCCATGTTTACGGAATCATTATTCGCATGTACAATACCGGTGAACATAACCCGCCCCACTTTCACGCTTCCTACCAAGGACAGCAGGCTGTCTTCAATATGGACGGTGAGTTAATTGAGGGAAGTATGCCATGAGCGAACAGCCTCTTTACAAAATTGAACCTTTGCGTTAAACGATGACTCTATACCCTGTAAGAGAGGACGTTTTTTCTATGAATACCCCAGCGTGGGTTGTTACCTCTGTCACACCGAAAGAAGATTATAGCTTGTTACTCACTTTTGCAGATGGTTCCGTAAGGCGTTATGATGCTCGACCACTCTTAGAGAAGCCCCTCTGTGCGCCTCTCAAAAATCTTGCTTTCTTTCTCACTGCAAGAGCAGAATACGGAACTGTTATCTGGGATGACGAGATTGATATTGCTCCGGAACATCTTTATTCCTGCAGTCAGCCGATTGAGGATTCTCTCCATGTCTGAAGATTGCACAAGCATTATCGATATTTTGATTGAAACTCGCCGTTTGCGTCATATGACACAGGCAGAAGTAGCCTCTGCCTCCGGACTGACACAATCGGTGATTGCACGTCTTGAAAGTAAGAAGACGATTCCGCAGCTTGATACCCTTCTGAAAGTGACCGAAGCACTTCATTGTAAACTTACCGTGAGCCAAAACGCTGACTGATATCGCCGTATAAGGCTTCTATTTTAAGAGGTGCGCGCCCTATGTTAAACAAGAATATTGCAAATCGTCAAAAAAGCAGCATTGCAAGCAATGCTGCTTTAAGCATTGAAGATGAGAGCAAGAAAGAACGTGCGAAAATTATCGATGGACTCCATACCGCTTTGGAAGACTGCCTGTCGGAAGAAGAAGTGAATTTTTAAACGCCGCCGAAACGCCTAGCAGCGTATCGTCTCCACGCCTTCGCAGAGCTCCCGTATCCACTTTTTTCGCGGTATCACTTCAATCCATTCCGCCGGGATGCCCGTCTTGCCGTCAAGGCCGTAGCAGAGTCCCGCGAGGCCGCCCGCCACCGCGCCCACGGTGTCCGTATCTTCTCCGAGGTTCACGGCAAGGAGGGCGCAATCGCGGTAGCTTTCTGTCCGTAAGAGGCACCAGAGCGCTGCTTCCAGCGTGTCCACGACATAGCCGCTGCTCTTAATTTCCTCGCGGCTCAAGGTCTCGATTTCCGGGAGACGGACATAGTTCTGCCAAGCGGGCTCGTTCCCGTAAATCCGCGCGGCGCGCTCTAAGGCAGAAGAAAGCGCCTCCCTCTTTTCACTCCCGCGAAGCAATTCCCCTACGACAAACACATAAATCAGGCAGCCGATGTGCGAAATCATATGGTTGTGGGTGAGTCCCGCGACCCGGCGCACCGCGGCTGCCTTTGCTTCGTCCGTCCCCTCGAGTAAGAGGCCAAGCGGCAGCATGCGCATCAGCGCGCCGTTTCCGTTGTCCCGCTCTCCCGTTCCGCCGCAGTTCTGTGGCGCGACACCCTGGCCGTAAGTCCAAATGGCATTCCGACAGGCATTACCCACATCAAAGACACAGTCCCGCGCCGTAAACTGTTTCTCATAGAGCCAGAGAAAAAAGTTCTGCATGATATCGGCGGGATCCACACAGCCCTTTCGCTTAAAGCTCTCCAAGGTCGCAAGCGTCATGGAACTGTCGTCCGACCAGGTACCGGGCAGCTGCCGGTAGGTCCCGTAGCCCGTCATTTCCGTCACCAGATAGCTGTCCCGCGGCGCAAACTCGACCGGAACGCCGAGCGCATCCGCGACCACCAATCCCATGACGGCCTCGTAAAGCCTGCTCATCTCACTCTCCCTTCTCTCCCTTCTCTTCCTTCCCCGGATTTGTCCCCCTGTATTCTTTGTCTTCCGTCCCTCTACTGCCTCCGGTATTTAGTACAAAATCAATCCGATTCTCAAGTGCCTCTCAAATTTTTCTCGATGCACTTGCGGTATCTCTTGGCCGTCAGACATGACTCGGGTCTTGCGACGCAAGCATGCAGGTTTTTCCTCTGCTTCTTTTCCCCGCCTACCGGTTTGCACTCTTACCTGCTTCCCGCCTTTTGTCCTTCTTCTCAAGAAAGGTTCTTCGAGGCGCTGCGGTGCTTCTCAAATCTGGTAGAGTATCGCGTTCACGATGGCCGCCGCGACGGTCGAGCCGCCCTTACGGCCGCGCGCAATGATGTGCGGCGTGCTGCTCCCGACAAAGAGTTCCTTTGCCTCGACCACATTGACAAAGCCGACCGGCGCCGCGATTAGAAGCGCAGGCTGCAGTTGCCCGGCATCCATAAGCTCCTTGATTTACAAGCGCGGTCGGCGCATTGCCGATTGCGAGTATCAGCGGCCTCTCCGCGGAGAGCGCTGCCGCCCGCTCCATTGAGACCGTCGCGCGGGTCACGCCTCTCTCCTTTGCCTCGGCGGCCACATCCGCCTCCGCCATAAAGCAGCGCGCCGTAGCGCCGAAGCCCGCGAGCCTTGCCTTATTGATGCCGGCAAGCGCCATATTGGTATCCGTCACGATGCAGGCACCCTGCCGTATCGCTTCCTTCCCCTGTTCGACCACGCCTTCCGAAAAAAGCAGGGTGTCCGCAAACGAAAAGTCCGCCGTCGTGTGTATGACGCGCTTCACAACCAAATCGACCCCGGCGGGAAATTGCCGATCGCCGAGTTCCTCGCCGATGCGCCGAAAGCTCTCTGCCTCGATTTCCTCCGGCTTCCAAAATTCTATGCTCATCTCTCAACTCCCATGATGCGGTACAGTTCCCGCAAATCAAAATGTTCCCGAAGCGTTTGCGATAGGAGCCGGAAGCCCGCTTCCTGCCGCTCCCTGCGACTCTTTAATCGATGCGGGTAAGAAAGCCCCTTTCTCGCGGCAAGCGCCTTAAGAAGCGCCTCTGTGACCCCTACTTCGTCAAAGAGACCGTGCAGATAGCTTCCGCAGACAGCCCCCGTCGTGCAGCCGTCCGCGCGTTGCCGCTCACTGTCCTCTCGTGCGGAAAGGCGCTGAAAGCAATCGGCTTCTTTGCCGATGCGGCTCTGTCCCATGTGGATTTCATAGCCCTCGGTCTTTTGCCCGGAAAGCGCTGCCCAAAAGCCGCTCGAAGCCGTAACTGTTCCGGATGCGCAGACGGTTTGCTTGGCCGCGTAAAACACGGTGTCGACCGGTAAGAGCCCGAGCCCCGCCGCCTCTACGCCGCTCTCTTTGTCCCGCAGTGTTTCGCCGAGCATCTGGTACCCGCCGCAAATACCGAGCACCGGGCGGCCGGACGCCGCAAAGTCCCGGATGTACGATGCAAAGCCCTGTGCCTTTAACCACGCAAGGTCTTCGAGCGTGCTCTTGGATCCCGGCAAAATCAAAAGGTCCGCAGCCCCGATTTCCGCCGGGCTGTTCACATAGTCTAATGCCACATCCGGCGCCGCCTGCAGCGGATCGAAATCCGTGAAATTCGAGAGCCGCGGAAGGCGGATTACGGCAATGCGAAGCAGGGCTTCCGACTCTGCTTTCGTATTCCGAAGCCGCTCCGAAAGGGAATCCTCATCCTCCAAATCAAAGTGGCGGTAGGGAAGAACCCCGAGCACCGGCTTTTCGGTGAGGGCCTCGATTTGCCTTAAGCCGGGCTCCAGAATTTTGATGTCCCCGCGGAACTTATTGATTACCAAGCCCTTGATGCGTGCCTGCTCGGCCTCGGAGAGGAGTTTCACCGTCCCGTAGAGCGCGGCAAACACGCCGCCGCGGTCTATGTCGCCGATCAAGATGACAGGGGCATCGACCGCCTCGGCGAGTCCCATATTCACAATGTCGTCGGCGCGGAGGTTAATCTCCGCCGGGGAACCCGCGCCCTCAATCACCAAGATATCCTGCTCGGCCGCGAGGCTATGATAGGCCTTCAACACTTCGGAGCGCAGTTCCTTCTTCTTTTTCTGATATTCAATCGCGCTGTAGTCCCCGACCGGTTTTCCGCAGAGCACCAGCTGAGAGCCCGTGTCCGAGTTCGGCTTTAAGAGTATGGGGTTCATGCGCACATCCGGGGCAATGCCGGCGGCCTCCGCCTGCATTGCCTGCGCTCTCCCGATTTCGAGCCCGTCCGGCGTGACCGCGGAGTTCAGCGCCATGTTCTGAGACTTAAAGGGCGCCACCCGGTAGCCGTCCTCCCGGAAGACACGGCAGAGCGCCGCCGCAAACAGGCTCTTGCCCGCGTTGGAGCAGGTACCCTGAATCATGATTGCCTTTGCCATTTGCCCTCCTTCTCAAAGTCAGCGAGCGCCGATAAAAGACGCTGATTCTCTTCGGGCGTCTTCACCGCAGTTCGAAAATAGCCCGCGGAAAGGCCGCGAAAGTTCGCGCAGTCGCGAAGCGGAAGTCCGCACGCCGCAGCAAAGCGAAGCCTTGCCGCGTTCTTTTCTGCGTTCGGCACTGTGTCCGAAACGAGCAAAAAATTACTCTCGCTCTCCGAGACCCAGAGCCCGAGAGAGCGCAAGCCAACAGCGAGTTCCGCCCGCCAGACGGCGATTTTTGCCGCACTTTCTCTTTCCCAATCCGGAGAGGCGAGGGCCGCCTCTCCGGCCGCCTCCGCGAGCACCGAAACCGGCCAGGGCTGTCCGGCCGAAAAGAGTGCTTCGCCGAGCGCGGGGTCCGAGCTCACGCAGTAGCCGAGCCGCACGCCCGGCATCGCAAAGGTCTTGGTAAACGCCCCCAGCAGGATGCGCCGCGCCCTTTTTCCCTCCGCCCGCAGATGGTGCCTGAGCGAGGGTGCATTGTCCCGGTTCAGAAAGCCGAAAAAGCACTCGTCGGTAATCAGAGTGATGTTCATTTCCGCACAGCGCGAAAGAATGCGCAGAAAGAGCTCTTCCGAGGGAACCAGTCCCGTCGGGTTGTTCGGGAGGCAGAGCCAGAAGAGCTCGGTCTCTTCGCTTAGATCATCGAGCACCCGCTCCGTGAGTTGAAAGCCGTCTTCGCGGCGCAGCACATGAAACGCACAGTGACAGCCGCGCCGCGTGAGCGCTCGCTCGTACTCCGAAACTCGGGGCAAGAAGCAGGGCGCGCTTCGGCTTCAGCACCTCCGCGAGCCGCTCAATCACATCCGCCGCGCCGTTTCCGCAAAAGACCTGTGTCTCGCCGACCGCATAGCGCTTGGCAAGCGCCGCGCGGAGCCCGCTCGCAAAGGGATCCGGATAGTGGATACAGGCGTCAACCGCGCGGTGCAGCGCTTCCCGCACCGCGGGCGGCATGCCGAGCGGGTTAATGTTCACCGAGAAGTCCGTAATCCCGGCTGCCTGCACGCCGCGCCGCGGAAAGCAGGCGCCGCCGTGTTCGTAGGCGGAATTCATTGCTTTCCTCCCTGCTCCGTATAGGCCGCAATGCCGAGCTCCGTAAAGCTATCCGCACCGCTGTACACCGCCTCTGCCATGTCAAGGAGCGGGAGCGCCGCAACCGCCCCCGTGCCCTCGCCGAGGTGCAGCCCCGCGGAGATGAGGGGCTTTAAGTCGAGTGCCGTAAGGAGAGCCCCCGCGAGCGGGTCTGCCGAGCAGTGGCTCGCAAAGAGGTAGCCTCGAACCCCCGGTGCGAGGAAACTGCGGCGAGCGCGGCTGCCTCCGTGATGATGCCGTCGAGTAGCAGCGGTATTTGTTCGACGGCCGCGCCGAGCATGAGTCCCGCGAGCGCTGCCAAGTCAAATCCGCCGAGCGCAGACAGAAGCCCGAGCGCATCGCCGCGCAAGTCCTTATGAAGCGCCAGCCCCTTTTCCACCGCGCGCCGCTTTCGCGCAAGTCCCTCATCCGAGAGCCCCGCGCCGCGCCCTATGAGTTCCGCGGAATCCCGTTCCAGCAGCGCTGCCGTTAATGCCGCGCTGGTGGTCGTATTGCCTATCCCCATCTCTCCCGCAAGAAGGAGCGCCGTTCCCCGCCGCTTTTCTTCGGCCGCAAGCTCCATGCCGATACAAAGTGCCTGTAAACACTCTTCCCGCGTCATTGCGGCTTCTTCCGTAAAATCCCGCGTTCCGCTTCGTACCTTCCGTCTGAGGATTTCCTCGCCCCGCGGCTCTCCCGCAGTGCCCACATCGACCGGGACCACCGCGCAGTCCGCGAGCGCGGCCATGCGATTCACCGTACTCCCGCCGTAGGCGAGGTGCTCACAAACCGCCGTGGTCACCTCCTGCCCGGTCTGGGTGACGCCCTGCTTCACGACACCGTTGTCCGCACAGAAGACAAACAGTTTCCGCGGCTTTAAGCGAAGCGCCGCAGTCCCCTGAATCCCCGCCATGCGGATCAAATCCTCTTCGAGCACGCCGAGCCCGTGCAGCGGCATCGCGATCGAGAGGAACTTGTTCGCCGCAGCCTCCGCCGCCGTATGGTCCGGCGGCGCAATTCGCTTGATTGCCGCAAAAAAAGCTGTCTCGTTTCCTTGCAATGCCACGTCAGCCCTTCCGCTTTTTCGCATAGCCGCGCGGCGTCAGGAGGTAGCCGTTCAACTCGATGCTGTCCTCCGCGCCGATAAAGACCGTGGTCCGCATATCGACCTCGCGGCTTTTGAGTTCGCCGAGCGTCAGCAGCTCCTTGCTCTCCCCCTTACGTCCGATGTTCCGCGTGATCGCACAGGGCGTGTCCGCCTTTCGCGCCTCGAGGAAGATTTCCGCCGCCCGCGGGAGGCAGTCTTTGCGGCTCCGGCTGCCCGGATTGTAGATGACCACCGCCATACCCGAAGCCGCGAGGCTCTTTAAGCGCCGCTCGATCTGCTCCCAGGGTACCAGGAGATCCGAGAGGCTGATGCAGGCAAAGTCGAGGCTCAACGGGCTGCCGAGCAGGGCTGCGCCGGAGAGCGCCGCCGTGACGCCCGGCACCACTTCAACCGTGAGTTCCTTATGTGCCGCCGCTAGCTCTAGGATAAGGCTTGCCATGCCGTAAACCCCGGCATCGCCCGAGGAGACCACGGCGACCTGTTTCCCCTGAAGCGCAAGGGCAATCGCCTCTTCGCAGCGCTGTATCTCCTCGGTCATGCCGCTCTGCACGACCTCTTTCCCTTCCAATAAATCTTCAATCAGCTTAAGTAGGTGCTGTAGCCGACAATCGTATCGGCCGCCTCAATCGTGTGAAGCGCCTTTAAGGTCATGGACTCCCGGTCTCCGGGGCCGATGCCGACCACCGCAATCGTATATGGTTTCATGCTTGTTTCCCCTCTCTGAATTCAGTCGTAAAGCTCGGGTCATAGAGCTTTGAGTTCTCATATTCGGCGCCGAGAAAATCTCCGATTAAGAGCAGCGCAGTCTTGGTAATCCCGGCGGCCTCCGCATCTTTGGCAAGTTCGCCGAGTGTGGTGCGCAGAATGCGCTCGTCCGGCCAGGTGGCCTTATATACAATGGCAGCCGGCGTCTCCGTCGTGTAGTAGCCGCCCCGAAGCAGCTCTTCCACCGCCTCGGCGGCGCGCCCCGCCGAGAGAAATAGTACCAGACTTGCGCCGTGCGCCGCGAGTGCCGAGAGCCTTTCCTTTTCCGGGACCGGTGTGCGCCCCGCCGCGCGGGTCAGGATGACTGTCTGCGAGACGCCGGGCAGGGTGTACTCCGCCCCGAGCGAAGCCGCCGCACCGAAGAAGGAGGAGACGCCGGGACAGACCTCAAAGGGCACAGCGGCTGCCTTTAGGGCGTCCATCTGCTCCCGGTGTGCGCCGTAGACGGAAGGGTCTCCGGTGTGCAGGCGCACCACACGCTTTCCGGCCTTTGCGGCCGGAATCAGAATATCCAGTACCTCGTTTAAGTCAAGCCGCGCGCTGTCGTGTATCTCCGCCTCCGGCTTACAGCGCTTTAAGAGCACTGGGTTCACCAAGGAGCCCGCATAGACCACGACATCCGCTTCCTCCAAAAGCGCCGCGCCGCGCAGGGTCAGGAGATCCTCCGCCCCCGGCCCCGCGCCGACAAAATATACCTTTCCCGCTTCCACTGATACTCCCTTCTTTCATAAGCCCGGCCGTAAAATCAGCCCCCCGAACGGCCGCAGCGACACGATTTGCATCAGCTGCTTCGGACGACATGGTCTTCCCTCTGTCTTTTGCAGCCGCTCAGCTGTTTCCGGCCGACCCGCACAAACAGCAGCTGCGCGCCGCCGCCGTCTCTCTCTGCCTCTTACATTACTCCATTGTAACAGAAAAGGAGCCTGTCGTCGCCGACAGGCCCCCGGACTCTCTTGTTCAGTGATGCAGGTCGCGCTCCGCTTCCGCAATCTTATCCTTCAACTCCTTGCAGGATGCATCGAACTTTCCTGCTCTTCCTCGGTAATCTGGCAGCGAATCACCGACTGCACGCCGCTCGCGTTGATGACCGCCGGAACACCCGCGAAGACACCGTTCTGCTTGTACTCGCCGCGGAGGTAAACCGAGACAGTCTGCACCGAGCTCTCGTCGCCGAGAATAGCCTTCGTCAAGCGGGTCAGCGCAATGCCGATGCCGTAGTAGGTCGCCTTCTTCGCCGCGATAATCTTATCCGCCGCGGTGCGCACATCGACCTCAATCTTTTCGAGCTCTTCCTTCTTGTAGACGCCGTTCGACTCCGCAATCACATCGAGCACCGGCTTCGTCGCGATGCATACCTGGCTCCACGGCACAAACTCGGAATCGCCGTGCTCACCCATCACATAGCCGTGAATGCTGCGCGGGTCTACCTTGAAGTAGCTGCCGACCAGGTAGCGGAGACGCGCGGTGTCGAGCGAGGTGCCGCTGCCGATGACGCGCTTCGGGTTAAAGCCCGAGAGATCGCAGGTCACCTTGGTCATGACATCGACCGGGTTCGTCGCAATCAGGAAGATGCCGTTAAAGCCGGAGTCCGTGACCGGCTCCACAATCGACTTGAAGATGGCCGTGTTCCGCGCGAGCAAATCCATGCGGCTCTCGCCCGGCTTCTGCGCGACACCCGCGCAGATGGTCACGATGTCGGCCTCCTTGCAGTCGGCATAGGTACCGCTCCAAATCTTCATGTGCGAACCCGAGAACGCGAGGCCGTGGTTTAAGTCCATCGCCTCTCCCTCGGCTTTTTCCTTCACATAGTCAATCAAGACGAGCTCATCGCAAGTCTGCTGATTCAGCATTGCATAGGCATAGCTCATACCGACCATGCCGCAGCCAACCAGTACAACTCTTCTCTTATCCTTTGCCATGATATTCACTCTTTCCCCTTGCGGTTCCTGTGCGTCCTCTGCCGGACGTATTGTATACGATACAGTTCTACTTTATCACATTTTTCCAAAATGTAGTATGTTTGCTTTGAATAACGGCATAAAATATTGTCTTTCCTCCGTTCTGCGACAAAAACGCCGCCGCATTCCGCGCGGCATGCTACAATAGAGCTCACGTTTATTTTCGCCGCAAAGGAGTATCTATGTCTTCTTCCGTCAAAAATCCGACTTCCTTTCGCCGCTTTGCGCTCTCCGCGCTCCCGGAGTTCTGGATGTTTCAACTGCTCGCCTCTCTGTTTCTCTTTCCGCTGAGCCGCCTCGTGTGGCGCTTTGTCCGCGCACTCACGGCCAAGAGCGGCGCGCTGACGAGCTCGAACTATCTTCGCTTTCTCGCCTCGTGGCGCGCGCCGGTGCTGCTCGTTTTGCTCTTCCTGCTCGTCATGCTCTACCTGCTCTTTGAGCTGCTCGCGCCGATTTCCTCTGCAACGCGCTGCTAAGCGGAAAGCAGCTCCGCTACCGTACCGCGCTGCTTGACGGGCTCCGCTCGCTCCGGAAATTCGCCTCGCCGCGTGGCCTTCTGTTTCTCTTTTATCTCGCCGTCCTAACGCCGCTCACCGGCGTCGGCTTCCACATCAGCCTGACAAAAAAGCTGTATATTCCGAACTTTATCTCCGAAGTCATCGATACGACGCCGCTCTACTTTCTGCTGTATCTCCTTCTCATGGCGGTTCTCTTCTGGCTCGGCTACCGCATGCTTTTCTTCCTGCACGCGGCGATTCTCGAGTCCCGCACACCCGGCGCGGCCTTTCGCCGTTCCTCGGAACTGGTGACCTCCAACCGGCTACGCATCGCAAAAGAACTCCTGCCCTTGCTCCTGTTTCTCGCCTTCATCCGCCTGCTCGCGCAAGGTCTCTTTAAGTTTCTCCCGGCCCTCGTCTTGATTGCGCGAGAGGAAACACTGCTGCGCGGCGCAGCCACGCTGACCACCGGTACGGATCTCCTCCTGAGCGCCGAAAGTCGCGCCGAACTCCTGTACCGCTTTGCGGCGGCCTTTGCCGTGCTCCTCGGGAACTATCTCCTCTCCATGGTTTCCCTGCTCTGCAGCAGCTTCTTTCTGCTTCGCTTTACCAGACTCTTTCTCTTGCTCGCGCGGGAGCAGGCACCCGAAGAGCAGCCGCTTCCCAAAAGTCCCCGCCGCACGCTCCTGCTCGCTGCGATGGGCGCCTCATTGTTCTTTACGGCTCTGCTCTCCTTTGTGCTCTCCTTCCTCTATGCGCCCCTCTTTGCACGGGAGCAGCACACCAAACTGATTGCGCACCGCACCGGCGGCTATCTCGCACCGGAGAATTCGGTCGCAGGCATCGTCGCCGCGGAAAATGCGGGCGCCTACGGCTCGGAAACCGATGTGCAGCGGACCTCGGACGGCTACTATGTCATCAACCACGATGACAACTTTAAACGCCTCGCCGGGGTGAACCGGACGCCTCAGTCCATGTCCTTCCTTGAGGTCAGAGGGCTCACCCTGACCGACCCGCATTTTCCCGCGGAACCCTATCCGGTCGCAACGCTCAGCGATCTCCTTGGACGCCTGCCGCGGCAAGGAAAAACTCTTCATTGAGCTGAAAGGCGTGACTGCGGACAAAAAAATGGCGGACGATGTCGTGCGCATCGTCCGCGAAAAAAACATGGTTTCCGAGGTCGTAATCATCTCCCTCTCCTACCGCGTCATCAACTATGTGGAGACCCACTATCCGGAGTTTGACACCGGCGTACTCTTCTTTGCCGGCGTCGGCAATCTCCCGAAGTTAAACTGCGACATTCTCCTCCTCGAGGAAGAGAGTGTCAGCAACGCCCGCATTGCGGAAGCGCACGCCGCGGGCAAACAGATCGGCGTCTGGACCGTCAACGACAGCAACGGACTGTCCCGCTTCCTGGACAGCGAAGTCGACTACATCATCACCGACGACATTCGCCTCGCAAAGGAAACCGAACAGGATCTCCTCTCGCGCACGCCCTACGAGATCTTGAGGACCGCCTCGGCAATTTCTGGGATTTCATGTTCTTCTGAGTCTTCCTTAACGGAGACTCTCCGGCCGCTCGGCCGCGTGCGCCGAGAACTCATCCGCTGTCCCCGCGCCGCGGAAGTCCGCGCTGGTTTTGTATTCGCCGGTCACGGTCACCGTATAGGCGGATTTTCCCTTCCGGTAGACCGTGCCGTCCTGGCCCTGAATCGTGACATCGAGTCCCTTGTCATCCTTCACAAGCCCCTCGGTGTAGAGCGCACGGAGCGTTGAGTTGCCGTTCACGACCCAGATCGAAGTGCCGTCGATATAGAGGGCAATGCCGGGCGCCTCTGCCTTACCGGGTCCCGGCGTCAGCTGAATGTCTCCGGTAAACTTTGTGACATCGCGGAGGTAAACGGCAGCGCTCGCATCCTCCTCGCTCACCATATGCCCTTCCATCATTTCGCCGTAGGCGCTCAGACTGCTCTTTGCGCCGTTCGAGGCGAGCAGCAAATTGCCCTGCGATACATCGACCGCGAGCGTGACATTCTTCACCACAATCGACGCATCCGCGGCGTCCACATAGAAGAGATTGCCGCGCTGGGCGCGCAGTGTGCCGCCGGAGAGCAGGAGCTGCGGCGCAGTCGCATTCGCCTCGCTGTTTTCGGCACGGCGCAGAATCACCGCCGCATTCTTCCGATTGCCGCCCGGCTCGGGCATGTTACCGGAGACATGACAGTCGTAGAGCGAAAGCTGGGCGCCGTCCTCGAGGGTGAGCGCCTCCGCATTGCCCGCCGTCAGAGTCGCCGCGTTGATCCAACCCTTGCCGGACGCACTGACCGCCGGGGCGTGCTCGCCGGTCGCTGTAAAGGTGCCGCCGGAGAGCGTCATGCTGCCGTCCTTGCCCACAGAGAGCGCCGCGGAATCGTTTCCCGTCGTACCTATCATATTGTCCCAGGCGTAGAGCGCGCCGCTCCCGCGCGTCTCTATTCCCGGCGATTGCTCCCCGGCTGTCGAGAGCGCCGTGTCCGCAATTTCCACCTCTGCCGTGTCACCGATCAGAATCCCCGCGCTTCCGGCCGCATCCGATGTGAGGTTCGAATTCTTGATAACCGCTTTGCCGGCCTCTAAGAGCACCACGGCGGTATCTGCCTTGCCCGCTTTTCCGGCGTACTTCCGCGAGAGCTCCGCATTGTTGATGAGCGCCGCACCGCCTGCTTTGATCAGCACTGCGCTCTCGTTCCGCTTCGCGGACGTCACCTCGCCGTTCACGGTTCCCGGTTCCGTAAAGGTCTTGACCCCCTTTGCACTGCCTCCGCTGCCGCAGCCTGCCAGCAGCACCGCCCCGAGCAGACAAACCGCCATTGCTTTTCGTCTCATACCCTGCCTCCTTTTGTCTCATTTTAGCTTGCGGCGGGGATGAATTGCAAGATACTAAACATTTTCTTGAAAAATGATTATTTTCTCACGGTCTGCTATACTGAGACCATCCAGTCTATCCGGAGGTAGCGCGATGCAAAATGATGCCAGACGGGCAGAAATCCTGTCCACCCTCGCCAAAAGTCAGAGACCGATTAGCGCGACGACACTCGCAGCTAAGTACCATGTGAGTCGCCAGAGCATTGTCGGCGATATTGCCCTGCTCCGCGCATCCGGCGCGGACATCATCGCGACCTCCCGCGGCTACCTGCTCGCTGCGGCCTCCCGGCAGCCGCTGCTAAAAAAAGACCATCGCCTGCCGCCACGACGCCGCAGCGATACGGGAGGAGCTCTATATCGCGGTCGATGAAGGCTGTACGGTCGCGGATGTGTCGGTCGAGCATCCGCTCTACGGCGAGCTCCGCGGCCAGCTGCAACTCTCGACCCGCCACGAGGTCGATGCCTTCCTCGCGCGGAGCGCCGAGTGCGCCGCCCAGCCGCTCTCTCTCCTGACGAGCGGCATCCACCTCCACACCCTCCTCTGCCCCGACGAGGCCGCCTACCGGCGCGTCACCGAAAAACTCCGCGCCGCCGGTATCCTCCTCTCCGAATAACGGAATTCCAAAAGCAAATAGCGCTTTTGCTTGACAGTCTTGTCAGTGTATACTATACATATGTCTTGACACTAGTAAGGTTCAAGGAGGATGTATGAAAGCACTGGCAGCATTTCTGAAACGAAAGGACATCGAAATCTCGGCCAAGCGCTACGGCATTGACGCGCTCGCCGCGATGGCACAGGGACTCTTCTGTTCTCTCCTGATCGGCACCATCATCAACACCATCGGCGCACAGCTCCACCTCGCTTTCTGACCTCGCCGGTCGCAACGATTGCGGGCACCGAGTACACGGTCGGCGGTCTCGCCTCGGCGATGTCCGGTCCCGCCATGGCGACCGCAATCGGCTGGGCACTCCGCTGCCCGCCCCTCGTGCTCTTCTCGCTGATTACCGTCGGCTTCGCCTCGAATGCGCTCGGCGGTGCGGGCGGTCCGCTCGCCGTGCTCTTTGTCGCGATTCTCGCGGCCGAGGCCGGCAAGGCAGTCTCCAAAGAGACCCGGGTCGATATTCTGGTCACGCCGCTCGTCACGATTGCGGTGGGTCTCCTCTTCTCCGCCCTGCTCGCTCCTGCACTCGGCAAGGCAGCCATGAAGGTCGGTGACCTCGTCATGTGGGCAACGGAACTTCAGCCCTTCCTGATGGGCATTCTGGTCTCGCTCGTGGTCGGCATCGCGCTGACGCTGCCGATCAGCTCGGCGGCCATCTGCGCGGCGCTCGGCTTAACCGGTCTCGCGGGCGGCGCGGCCTTTGCCGGCTGCTGCGCACAGATGGTCGGCTTCGCCGTGATATCCTATCCGGAAAACGGCTTCGGCGGCCTCGTCTCCCAGGGCATCGGCACTTCGATGCTCCAGATGGGCAATATCGTGAGAAACCCGAAGGTCTGGATTGCGCCCTGCGTGACCTCGATGATCACCGGCCCGATTGCGACCTGTGTGTTTCATCTCCAGCAAAACGGCGCGGCCGTTGCCTCCGGCATGGGCACCTGCGGCCTTGTGGGACCGCTCGGCGTCTACACCGGCTGGGTCAAGGATGTCGCAGCCGGACAGAAGGCAGCAATCACCGGCACAGACTGGCTCGGCATGCTGCTGATCGCCGTTATCCTTCCCGCAATTCTCTGCCCGCTGATTCACGCACTCGTGCGGCGCATGGGACTCGTGAAGGACGGGGACTTAAAGCTCGCGTAAAAAGAGGCGCGCCAACCGGCGCGCCTCTTTTTATCCGGAATGAATCCGTTGTTCCCAAAGTGCGGGAAACTTCTCTTTTCGAACGCAAATACAAAAAGCCCCCAGGCTTGCCTGCTTTGATATGTACCCAGAATTCTGGACACATTGACTATCGTTAGGCGCCGCAACTGGATGCTATCCTGTATTGTACAGGAGGCATCCAGTTTGTTTTCTTCTGGATTCTCCTGTTGTTATAGTAATCGATATAATCATCGACTGCAGTAACGAATTCCTCAAAGGACTTGAACTCTTGCTCATGTCCATAGAACATCTCATTCTTCATCCGACCAAAGAACGACTCCATAATGCCGTTATCATGGCAATTCCCCCTTTCTGGACATCGACTGTGTGATGCCATGCTTCTCAAGCTCGGTTCGATAGTAGGCGTGCTGATACTGCCAGCCCTGATCTGAATGCATAATCAAGCCTGTTAACTTTGGGAACTTTGCAAATGCCTTATCCAGCATGTCCTTAATCTGTTCCATATTAGGATGCAGCGAAACATTGTACGAGATAATCTCGTTCCCGCACATGTCGAGGATCGGAGAAAAGTAGCACTTCCCCCATCCCATGTTGAACTGAGATACGTCTGTTGTCCATTTCTCGAGGGGTGTGTCTGAAATAAAATCCTGTTTAAGGAGATTGTCCGCGGTCTTGCCCACCTCACCTTTGTAAGAATAATACTTCTCCTTCGGACGCTTGCCGAACAGTTCCATGTCGTGCATGAGCCGCTGAACACGCTTGTGATTGACCTCAAATCCACGATTATGCAGCTCCGCCGTAATTCGGCGGACACCATATCGCTGCCGGTTCTCATCGTAAATTCTGCGGATCTCTGCGGAAAGGCCTGTATTCCTGAGAGCAACTGCGTCAGTCCTGCCAAGTTCATAGTAGTAGGTGGACCGGGACATTCCCATTGCTGTCAGCAGGTACTTCAGTTTGTATCCTCTGTCGCGGAGTTCTTTGATGATCGCTGCTTTCTCGCCTTGAGTCGCGCAGCTTCCTTTTCTTCCCTCAAGGCTATCCTTTTTTTTTATTACTTCGTTCTCGGCCTTAATCAAGGCGTTCTCTTCACGAAGCCGGAGGAGCTCCTCGTATTCACTCTCCTGGAGTTTTCTGGGATTGTTGATATTTACTTTCTTCATCTTCGCAGTATCCTTTGACTTGCGGCCTTTCTTCTTACTTACAAGTCCATTGTACCCGTAAATCTTATATTTTTTTGCACCCAGTCATAGAGCAGACGGCTCTCAATGCCGGCCTCTAGCGCAACGGACTGTGCCGTCCTCCCGGCGAGAACCTTTGTGATTAGCTTCAGTTTCTCTTCAGGCGTCCACGGATGCTGCTTTCCATGCTTTAGGACCTGGGGGCCATTTGCCTTTTCGGCACGAGCCCATCGACGAATCATGACGTGAAAGTTACCCGGATCGTTATAACCCTCCGGTGTCTCTGGCCATTTCCCCTGTCGATACAGGTCGACACACATCTTCTTAAATTCATAATCATAGCGCATGATAAAACCCTCCTTACTGTGACACTTTCGTGTCCAGTAAAGAGGGTACATATCACTTTCAGAGGCGAGTCCGGGGGCTTTTTCTATGACTTGAACGCACGGATGCGCCAAGTACTTTACTCATCCCGTTCCGTAACGGTCATATCGCTCTCGGAGGTCTTTCTGGAATCCGCCACAGCCTCTTCGAGCGTGTCATAGCCGCTTGCCGTGTCGTCGTTTGTGGTGCTGCCGAGGTATACGGAGTGCCCCGTCGCCATATAGGTGCTGTAGTCAAAGCTCGTGTTATTGCCGCTCCGAAACAGCACATTCCGGTAGCGCGTGCACTGGTACACGGTCTTCTCCTTGCCGTCAGGGCCTCGGTAAGTCATTTCAAAGACGTCGCTCAGCACATTTTTATTTCCCTTTGAAAGCAGCACCAATTTCACCGGCTTCGCCGAAATCTCCTCGCTCCGCTTGATGCCCGAGATGCTGTTCGGAAAATAGGTCTTTCGAATGGCTGCAAGGCTCGTGCTGTGCAGCATCTCGAGTTTTGTGCCGTCCAGAGAATCGAGATCGCTCAAATAGCTATCGAGCCCGGTGACGGTATACTTCTCCACGCTCTTCGTGAGCCGGTAACGATCGCTTGTCGCCTGCACAGTCACCGTATCGCCGTTTGAGAGGCGCTCTCTCGGCTCTACCTGATAGCCGAGATAATATTCGTTCACGGAAGCCGGGTAGTTGCCGCGCTTTAATTCCGCCTTGCCCTCGCCGCTCACGCCGGAAAATTCGACCGTGACATAGGGGAAGGGATCCACGCGCTGCTTTTTTGCCTCGCCGTACAGACCGGCTGCCAGAACCAGGCCGACAAATATGCCGATTCCGATCAGACGATGCTTCCACTTCCGAAAGCTCTTCCGTCTCTCCTCGGCCTCTTCGGCCTCCGCCTCGGCGCGGAGTTTTCCTCTGGTCTCGCCGTAGGAGCGCTCCTCGGCTTCCTTTGCAGTCAGCTTGCCGTTTTCCATTGCAAAATAGAGTTTCTTCCGGCAATAGGGGCACACCGCCATCTTCTGATCTTCGGAAATCTGCATCTCTGCGCCGCAACTCGGGCAAGTCAAATCGATTTTCCGGATTTCTGCCATTTTGTTCTCTCTCCTCCCGCTGTCTCGCTGTATCACACCGCCTTCTTAATGTGATGCCGTCTCGCTGCCTAGCCGCTGTCTCAGCTGTCTTTACTTCTTCTTTCTCTCCTTGACGCTGTAGCTCTCTGCGTCAAAACGGAACACGGCAACGCCCGCCGCCTGCTGCGCCGTGATTTCAAAAGTCTCTGCCGGTCTGCGCCCGCATGAGGAGCTTTAGACCCGCAATTTTCTCTTCGGGGTCCTCGACCACCGTGACCTCGCCGCGCGCCATGAGGCTCGCATAATTTGCGCCGTAGACACAGGCAATATCGCCCTCCCCCGTCGTCTCGACCTCGCAGTCAAGCTCGACAAACGCATGGGGATTTGACATCGCGAGCGCGAGCTTTTTCCCTTCCTTTGCGCCGTGCATGTAGAAGCGGAGCACATCACCCGCGTAAACATAGCCGTAGTGCAGGGGGACAATGTAGGGATAGTCCCCGTCCGTGAGCCCGAGGCGCAGCACCTTTGCGACCTCCAGAATGCGCTGAATCTCTGCTCTGTCCCGTACCTCTCTGTCGTTTCGCCGCATATCTTCCTCCTCGCCGTTTTGTCCAGTATAACATAAAAAAGACCGCAGCCTCCCGAAAAGCTGCGGTCTCTGCCGGTTTATTTCGCTTTTGTTTAGGTAAAAAGTCCCTGGAACAGAATGATCAGCACCAGAATCGGAAGGCCGAACTGAAAATAATACTTCAGCGCGCGCGGCAGTTTGATGCCCTTGCCGTCATTTGCCTCCGCGAGGTAGTTGATCAAAGCCCCAGCCCCATCTGGTCGTGCAAAACAGAAGGAAGATCAGGGAGCCGAGCGGCAGCAGAAGATTCGAGACAATGAAGTCCTCGCTGTCCAGTACATCCTTGCCGCCGATCAGATGCAGATTGCTCCAGACATTGTAGCCGAGCACGCAGGGGACACTCGCAATCAGAATGAAACTGCAGCAGACCAGCGCTGCCTTTTTCCGGCTCCAGTGAAGCGAGTCCATCAGATTGGCCATCAGGTTCTCAAACACCGCGATGACCGTCGAGAAGCTCGCAAAGGTCATGAAGAGGAAAAAGAGTGCGCCCCAGAGCCGTCCCAGACTCATGTGCAAAAAGACGCGTGGCAGGGTGATGAAAATGAGCGACGGCCCCGCATCCGGCTGCACCCCGTAGCTGAAGCAGGCCGGGAAGATGATGAGACCGCTGAGTAACGCCACAAAGGTATCGAGCACACAGATCCAGGCTGCCTCGCCGGCCAGTGTCTTCTCCCGGTCCATGTAGGAGCCGAAAATCTCCATCGCGCCGACGCCGAGGCTCAGCGTAAAGAAGGACTGGTTCATGGCCGCCGTGATGACCTTACCGAAGCCCTGATTCATGGCTCTGCCGAGATCCGGGAGCAGGTAAAATCTGACACCCTCCATCGCGCCCGGGAGCACCAGACTGTGCACACCGAGCAGGAGGATGAGCCCGAGGAGCCCCGCCATCATGACCTTCGTGATGCGCTCCAAGCCCTTCTGCAGGCCGAACGAACAAATCAGGAAGCCCAGCACCACAGTGAGCGCCATGTAAAAGCCCATCTCACCCGGATTGCCGAGCATATTTGTGAAGACCTGATCCACCGCTTCGCCGCTCACCTTCGCAAAGTCGCCGCGGAGGAACTTCACGAAATAAGAGACCATCCAGCCGGAGACGGTCGTGTAGTACATCATGAGAAGCGCACAGCCGATTAAGCAAACCCAGCCGTGCAGGTGCCAAAAACTCCCCTTCGGCTCCAGTGCCTTGTAGGCGCCGACCGCGCTCTTCCTGCCCGCGCGCCCCACCGAAAATTCCATGGTGAGCACCGGGATTCCCATAATGACCAGAAAGAGCAGATAAAAGAGCACAAAGAGGCCGCCCCCGTTTGCCCCCGTCACATAGGGAAACTTCCAGACGTTTCCGATTCCGATCGCGCAGCCCGCGCTCACCAGAATGAAACCCAGTCTGGATCCGAAACTTTCTCGCTTCATGAATCCAATTCTCCTGTCCGCAAATTGTCGCAAAAAACAGGTTTAGTTTATCACATAAAAGCGGTAAAGTCACCCGTCCGCCGCCGTCCGATTCTCCCTCTTATTTTCCGCCCCTTCTCGATATCATTCCCGAGCCCCCGGCGCATGCCATCGCCCCGTTTTCTCCGGATACAGGCCGCGGTGAGCGTCACCGGACTGCGTTCACACGGATTCTTTCCCTTGGCATACCGCTTGGACGAACACTTACGGCAAACGCTTCCCGGCCTTTCGTTGTTGTTTCTCCTCAATAGCATTCCCGAGCCCCGGCGCGTATCATCGCCGCGTTTTCTCCGGATTCTGGCCGCGGCGAGCGTCACCGGACAACGTTCACACGGATTCTTTCCCTTGCCATACCGCTTGGACGCGCGCTTACGGTAAGTCTTTCCCGCCCGCGCGTTGCCGATTATCCTCGATATAATTTCCGAGCACCCAACGCATATAATCGCCGCGTTTTCTCTGGATGCAGGCCGTTGCGAGGGTCAACGGGCAGATGTAATACGGGCCCGTTCTCGTGTCATAGATCAGGGACGGGAGCTTATAGTAGACGTTTTTCGGCTGATCCAGTATCATGTACCAGGTTCCGCCGAGCTGCCGCCGGTACACCTCCCCCACATAAATGCCGCAGAGATCTGCCAGGCGGTAATCGTTCCCATAGGGCGTCTTGTCCTCGATCAGATCCATACTCTTTTCATACTTGCCGAGCAGCCAGTGCTCGAGCGCATCCAGACTTTCCGGCGTGTAGTCGAGCGTAAGTCCCTGTTCCCTTGCAAACTCGCCGGTAAAGTACTCCATTTTATCCGAAAGAAAGAAAATCCAGTCATCAAAGTTTTCTTTTGTGTACGGCATCCGCAGTCCTCCCGCTTTTTTCTACAAGCAACAATACAACAAAGAGACCTCCGGCAAGCGCCGGAAGTCTCTTCTTCGTCAGGTCACAGTGTTTTTCGCAGCACTTACTGCTTCTTCGTCGCCAGATAGTTGGCAATCTGCTTCGTGAGTGCCGGGACAATCTGGTTCAGATCGCCGACAATGCCGATGTCCGCGACATCGAAAATCGGCGCATCCTCATCCTTATTGATGGCGATGATGAGATCGGAGTCCTCCATACCGGCAAGGTGCTGGATTGCACCGGAAATGCCGATTGCGAAGTAGAGCTGCGGGCGGACTGTCTTACCGGTCTGACCGACCTGGAGCGCCTGCGGCTTCCAGCCTGCATCGACCACCGCACGGGAGCAGGAAACCTCTCCGCCGAGAACCTCTGCGAGCTCATCGAGAATCTTGAAGTTCTCTGCGCTGCCGACACCGCGGCCGCCGGAGACCAGAATCTTCGCGTTCATGATGTCGACCGTATCGCTGATCTTCTTCACGACCTCGAGAATCTCGACATAGCGCTTGTTCGGCGTAAAGCCCGGGTTGAACTCCACGAGTTCAAACTTTCTGCCGTCTTCCTTGGCTCTCTTCTGCATAACACCCGGACGAACCGTTGCCATCTGCGGGCGGTTGTTCGGGCAGGCAATCGTCGCAATCGTGTTGCCGCCGAATGCCGGACGCGTCATGAGCAGCTGGTTGTGCTTCTGGGTATCTTCCTTGCCGGCCGGAACGGTCAGCGGGAAGTCGCCGATCTCGAGCTTCGTGCAGTCTGCCGTGAGGCCGGTTGCAACGCGCGCCGAGGTGCTCGGGCCGAGATCGCGGCCGATCGGGGTTGCGCCGATCAGGACAATCTCCGGCTTGTACTTGTTGATGACTTCCGCGAGCGCGTGCGTGTACGGCTCGGTTCTGTACTCCTTGAGCTCCGGATCATCGACCAGGATCACACGGTCCGCGCCGTAAGCGCCGAGCTTTCCGCCTCGCCCCTCACGCCGGAACCGATCAGCACTGCCGTGACGTCGGTCTTCAGTGCCTCTGCGAGGTTCTTTGCCTCACCGATTAACTCGTATGCAATGTTGCTGACTTTGCCGTCCACCTGCTCGGCAAAGATATATACGCCCTTGTACTCTTCTAAGTTCATTGCCTTCACCTCTCTCCCGCTCTATTAGATGACGTGTCTCTCGACCAGCTGATCCATCAGGTACTTCACGGACTCCTGTGCGTCCAGGTTCACCTTGACGCCCTTGCCCTTCTTGACCTTATCGGAAGCTCTCGCAATCTTGGTCGGGGAGCCCGCAAGACCCATATCCTTGTCCTCCAGGGTCGGCAGATCCTTTCTGCCCCAGGTCGTCACATCCTGATCGAACGCGTCAAAGAGACGGCCGACCGTCATGTAGCGCGGCGGGTTCAGCTCTGCGAGTGCGGTGCACAGGCAGGGAAGCTTCACCTTCAGCACATGGTATCTGTCCTCAAACTGACGCTGCACAATCGCGTAGTCGCCGTCGATCTTCAGGTCCTGCGTGTAGGAGACAACCGGGAGACCCAGGTGCTCCGCAATCTGCGGGCCGACCTGTGCGGTATCGCCGTCGATTGCCTGGCGGCCGGTGATGATAAGATCATACTCGAGGTTTCTGAGTGCTGCGGCAATCGTGCTCGAGGTAGCCCAGGTATCTGCGCCGCCGAGCACGCGGTCGGTGACCAGAATCATCTTGTCAGCGCCCATCGCATATGCCTCACGCAGCATATCGGTCGCCTTCGGAAGTCCCATCGTGAGCACAGTGACCTCTGCGCCGAGCTCATCCTTTAAGCGGAGAGCCGCCTCAAGTCCTGCCTTGTCATCCGGGTTCATGATAGCGAGCATGGCAGCTCTGTTCAGCGTTCCGTCCGGGTTGAATGCAACGCCGCCCTTGGTGTCCGGAACCTGCTTAATGCAAACGATAATTTTCACGATCTGTCCCTCCTCTTGATTACTTCAGTAAGCTTGCAGAGATTACCATGCGCTGCACTTCGGACGTGCCCTCGTAAATCTCCGTGATCTTCGCGTCGCGCATCATGCGCTCCACATCGTACTCTCTGATATAGCCGTAACCGCCGTGCAGCTGCACGCACTTGGTGGTGACAGACATTGCCGTGTTTGCCGCGAAGAGCTTTGCCTTTGCAGCCTCGACGCCGTAAGTGGTCTGGGTCTGCTTTGCGACCGCTGCCTTGTAAACAAGAAGCTGTGCCGCCTCGCAATCCGTCGCCATGTCAGCGAGCTGGAACTGCGTGTTCTGGAAGGCCGCAATGGCTCTGCCGAACTGCTTTCTCTCCTTCACGTAAGCAACGGTTCTCTCGAGAGCGCCCTCTGCGAGACCCAGTGCCTGGGAAGCGATACCGATACGGCCGCCGTCCAGCGTGTGCATTGCGACGTGGAAGCCCTTGCCCTTCTGGCCGAGCATCGCATCCTTCGGAATGCGGCAATCCTGGAAGATGAGCTCGTAGGTCGCGGAACCGCGGATACCCATCTTCTTCTCCTTCACGCCGAAGGTGAAGCCCGGGGTGCCCTTCTCGACGATGAACGCCGAAATCTCCTTCATGCTTCTGCCGTGCTTCTCAACCGTGCCGGTCACTGCGATAATCACATAGACATCGGCATACTTACCGTTCGTGATGAAGCACTTGGAGCCGTTCAGAACCCACTCGTCGCCGTCCAGCACGGCCTTGGTCTGCTGGCCCTGTGCATCGGTACCCGCACCCGGCTCCGTGAGGCCGAAAGCGCCGAGCTTCTTGCCGCTCGCGAGATCCGGCAGATACTTCTGCTTCTGCTCCTCGGTTCCGTAGGTCAGAATCGGGTCCATGCAGAGCGAGGTGTGTGCGGAGACGATAACGCCGGTCGTGCCGCAGACCTTCGAGAGCTCCTCGACACACATTGCGTAAGTCAGAATATCACATCCCTGGCCGCCGTACTCCTTCGGAATCGGAATACCGAGGAAAACCGTAACGCGCCATCTTCTCAACGGTCTCAACGGGGAAGCGCTCCTCCTCGTCAATCTCCTGCGCCAGCGGCTTTACTTCGTTTTCCGCGAAGTCTCTGAAGAGCGAGCGCGCCATCTCATGTTTCTTGTCCAGTGCGAAATCCATTGATCCTTCCTCCATGTTAAATAATTAACGCACTGGAGAAATCCAAACGGGAAGGGAAACCCTTACCCGTTGGATTGCTCCGGTGTAATTACCAGAATCGCTTACTTCGTATAGTCGTAGAAACCTCTGCCGGTCTTTCTGCCGAGTCTGCCGCCGCGGACCATCTTGCGAAGTTCCGGATGCGGTCTGTACTTCGTGTCGCCGGTCTCGCTCTGCAGCACTTCCATGATTGCGAGCACGACATCGAGGCCGATGAGGTCGCCGAGTGCCAGCGGTCCCATCGGATGGTTTGCGCCGAGCTTCATTGCCTCATCAATCTTCTCTGCCGGGACATTGTTGTCCGCATAGACGCCGATTGCCTCGTTGATCATCGGAATCAGGATGCGGTTCACGACAAAGCCCGCAAACTCCTGCATCGGGACAACCGTCTTGCCGATGTCCTCCGCAATCTTCGTGATGCGGTCCAGATCCTCCTGCGGGGTATCCAGGCCGGAAATCACCTCAACCAGCTTCATGACCGGAGCCGGGTTGAAGAAGTGCATGCCGGTCACCGGGCGATCCAGGCCTGCGCCGATCTCGGTGATCGAGAGCGAGGAGGTGTTGGTCGCAAACAGGCAATCCTTCTTGCAGATCTCGGAGAGCTCCTTGAAGGTCTGCTTCTTAATCTGCATGTTCTCGATGGCAGCCTCAATGACCAGATCGCAGTCCTTGCAGATGTCCTTGGTGCCGGTGTGGATGCAACCGAGGATTTTGTCCATCTCTTCCTGCGAGAGCTTGCCCTTTGCGACACGTCCCGCGAGACCCTTCTCGATTCTCTTCTTTCCGCCCTCTGCGAATGCATCTGTCAGATCGCAGAGATAAACTTCATAACCATCTACCTGCGCAAACGCCTGCGCAATGCCGCCACCCATGGTGCCGGCGCCGATGACGCCTACCTTCATGCTGTTCCCTCCTCTGTGCGTTTTGCCGATTCCGGCACAATCTCTCACCATACTACTATAATGTATGCACTTTTTCCAGACGAACTTGAAATTTTATTATGTGATTTTCGGATAACCGTTTTTCACAAGTAACTCAACGGTTTTGGAAGCTCACACCCTTCTTCTTTTCGAGGAAGGCCTGCATGCCCGTCTTCTGGTCCTCGGTCGCAAAGCAGCTGCCGAAGAGCTTTTCCTCGGTCACGATGGCCTCTTCCATGGGCTGCTCTAGTCCCTCGTTGATTGCCTTCTTGCAGGCGCGGACAGCAACCGGCGCATTTGCCGCAATCTGTCCCGCGAGTTTCTCGGCCGCCGCCATAAGCTCCTCCGCCGGATACACCGCATTTACGAGGCCGATGCGAAGTGCCTCCGCCGCCTTGATGTTCTTTGCGGTGTAGATGAGCTGCTTCGCCATGCCCGGTCCCACGAGGCGCGCAAGACGCTGGGTACCGCCGAAGCCCGGCGTGATACCAAGCCCCACTTCCGGCTGTCCGAAGATTGCCTGCTCCGCACAAATCCGGAAGTCACAGCTCATTGCGAGCTCGCAACCGCCGCCGAGCGCAAAGCCGTTGACCGCCGCGATGACCGGCAGCGGGAAAGTCTCGATCATGCGGAAGATGTCGTTGCCCTTCTTGCCGAAAGCCTCGCCGCCCTGTGCATCCATGCCGGACATCGCAGCGATATCCGCGCCCTGCGACAAAGGACTTTTCTCCGGCACCCGGTCACGATTACGCAGCGAATGTGTCTCCGTATCAATCCCTCAAAGGTCGCCTTTCAAGTCATCCAGCACCTCCGCATTCAGCGCGTTCAGCGCCTCTCGCGGTCAATGGTCACAACGGCGACAGCGCCCTTGGTCTCATACTTTACATATCCCATTTGTCTCGCCTCCTCGGAAAAAAATCAACCGAGGGTCCCCGCGCGCGAAGACCCTCTGATCACTCTTAGTTGTACTGCTCAACAATCGTTGCGCAGCCCTGTCCGCCGCCGATGCAGAGCGTAGCAAGACCTCTCTTGGCATTCTTGTGCTTCATCGCATAGAGCAGCGTCACGAGAATGCGGCAACCGGAAGCGCCGATCGGGTGACCGAGTGCAATCGCACCGCCGTTTACATTGACCTTGGACATGTCGAACTTGAGATCTCCCGCGACCGCAACCGACTGCGCCGCAAATGCCTCGTTTCGACCTCGATGAGGTCCAGATCCTGCACGCCGAGGCCGGTCTTCTTGAAGAGTCTCGTGGAAGCCTCGACCGGGCCGACACCCATGATTGCCGGATCCACGCCGCCGAGCGCGCCGCCGATCCAGACTGCCATCGGCTTCACGCCGAGTTCCTTCGCCTTCTCCTCGCTCATCACGACAACCGCCGCAGCGCCGTCGTTGATGCCGGAGGAGTTACCTGCGGTCACAATGCCGTCCTTCTTGAATGCCGGCTTCAGCTTCGACAGAGACTCCGCCGTGGTTCCCTCTCTCGGGCCCTCGTCCTTGTTGAAGACAACCGTGCCCTTCTTGGACTTCACTTCAACCGGGACAATCTCCTCGTCGAACGCGCCGCTCGCCTGTGCCGCGACAGCCTTCTGCTGACTATTTGCCGCAAACTCATCGAGCTGCTCTCTCGTGATGCCGTACTTCTCGGCAACATTCTCCGCCGTGATACCCATGTGATAGTCGTTGAACGCATCCCAGAGACCGTCGTTGACCATCGTGTCAATCATGGTCGCATTGTTCATGCGATAACCGAAACGCGCCTTGGTCAGCGCATACGGTGCCATAGACATATTCTCCATACCGCCTGCGACGACGATGTCCGCATCGCCCGCCTCAATCATCTGCGCCGCCATGTTGACGCAGTTCAGACCGGAACCACAGACAATGTTCACCGTGACTGCCGTGGACGTGTAGGGAAGACCTGCCTTCAGTGCTGCCTGACGCGCCGGGTTCTGACCCAGAGCCGCCTGCAATACGTTACCCATGTAGACATGATCAACCTGCTCCGGCTTCACGCCTGCTCTCTGCAGAGCCTCCTTGATGACCAGTGCGCCGAGCTCCACTGCCGGCGTGGTGCTGAGGCCGCCGCCCATCTTACCGATTGCGGTGCGGCATGCGCCTGCAAGAACAATTTTCTTCGACATATCCTGTTCCTCCTTCGCTGTGCGATATATGCTATCGAACTTGTCTCAACTGTGAGAATGCATACTCTCACGCACTAAGACCTATGGCAATAATAGCGCAAAAAGAGGCTTTTTGTCAAATCGGGCTGTGCTTTTTCACGGAGTTTCTCCGCGTCCCGCGCGGCATTTTCCGGCTATTCTTGCGCTTTTTCTCGCGCTTCTTGCGTCCGCCTCCTGCACAATCTTGCGCACTTTATGGCTTTTTTTGCGTTTATTCGCCCCGACTGCTTCTGCGTTGAAAAGGCGGCGGCGGAATGTTACACTAGGGCTTAGAATTTATTCATACTGCTGAAACCGCGCGGAACAAAAGCGCAACGGGAGGTCAAAATGAACATGCACGAAGAATACAAGCAAAAACTGGTGAGCGCGGAGCAGGCCGCCGCTCTTGTCCGATCCGGTGACTGGATTGACTACGGCTGGTGTGTCGGCACGCCGGTCGTCATTGATAAGGCACTGGCAAAACGCATGCCGGAACTTAGCGATGTCAAGATTCGCGGCGGCGTCCTGGTCCGGAAGCCCGCTATCTTTGAGATTGAGAACCCGGCCGAGCACTTCTGCTGGAACTCCTGGCACCTCGGCGGCTGGGAGAGAAAGGCAGTCTCGGAGGGCTTTGGCTTCTTTAACCCGATGCGCTATGCGGAACTCCCGCGTTTTTACCGCGAGGACAACATCGAGAAGCCTGCGGTCGCCTTTCTGCAGGTCGCCCCGATGGACGAACACGGCTACTTTAACTTCGGCCCGCAGGCCTCCCACCTCGCGGCAATGTGCGCTTCCGCCGCTAAGGTCGTGGTCGAGGTCAACAAAAATCAGCCCGTGTGTCTCGGCGGCTACCAGAACGCGATTCATATCTCCGATGTCGACTACATTGTAGAAGGCGAGAACGATCCCATGCAGGAACTCGGCGCGGGTGCGCCGCCGACCGAAGTGGACCGCGAAGTTGCGCGCCTCATTGTGGAACAGATTCCGAACGGCGCCTGCCTCCAGCTCGGCATCGGCGGCATGCCGAACACCGTGGGCAGCATGATTGCGGCTTCCGACTTAAAGGATCTCGGCGTGCACACCGAGATGTATGTCGACGCCTTTGTTGATCTCTATGACGCCGGCAAGATTACAAATCTGAAAAAGCCCTTCGACAAGGGGCGCGAAGTCTATGCCTTCGCGGCAGGCACGAAAAAGCTCTACGACCACTTAAACAATAACCCCGGTTGCATGAGCGTGCCGGTCGACTATACGAACGATCCCTATGTGATCGGCCAGATTGACAATTTTATCTCGATCAACAACGCCGTGGATATGGACCTCTTCGGTCAGGTCAACGCGGAGTCCGCGGGGCCGAAGCAGATTTCCGGCACCGGCGGCCAGCTCGACTTTGTGCTCGGCGCCTACCTCTCGAAGGGCGGCAAGAGCTTTATCTGTATGAGCTCCTCCTTTGAGACCAAGACCGGCGAGCGAAAGTCCCGCATCCGCGCAACCCTGACCCCGGGCTCCATTGTCTCCGATCCGAGAAGCGCGATTCACTATCTCGTGACCGAGTACGGCATGGTCAACTTAAAGGGCGTGACCAACTGGCAGAGAGCGGAGCGCATCATCTCGATTGCGCATCCGGACTTCCGCGACGAGCTCATTCAGGAAGCGGAGAAGATGCACATCTGGAGAAAGAGCAACAAGCGCTGAGTAACAACAAAACCCTGAACTTCTCGCTGTTTCCCGCGTGCATCATATGGATATAACAAAAAGAAGCTACCGCAAATAACTTGCGGTAGCTTCTTTTTGTTAGCTGACTTACTTCATCTTCTTCAATTCTTCGAGCAGCTCCAAGTCTTCTTTCCGGATCCGCATGTTGGTGCTAACGGTCTCCTCGCCCGGCTTGGTGACACTGAGTTCCAGTATCGTGTCCTCGGTCAGACCGCCCGCAAACTGTGTGCGGAAAAAGGCGCTGACCTTCGGGTGGTTCTTCTGAAACTTCTGGTTCATGCCGAAGAGCTTCATGAGCTGCAGGGGATTCAGTCCCATTTACTTGTCCTCGGTTGTGACCGGCTCTGCATTGCCGTTCAGCATCTCTTCCATGGTGTGCCAGCCGAGCACCGCGCACTTGACGCGCGCCGGCATGTGCGCAATGTCCTTCAGGATGCCTGCCTCTTCAAGTTCTTCGCGCTCTTCCTCGGTGATATTGCCCTTAATCATACGGAAAAAGATGTCGGCGAGGCGCTTTGCCTCTGCCTCGGTCTTGCCGATCACAAGGTCCAGCATCATATCCGCCGAGGCCTGGGAAACCGCACAGCCGTCACCGGTAAAACCGCCGTCCTGAATCACGCCGTCAACGACCTTGAGCTTTAAGATGATGTCGTCGCCGCAGCTCGGGTTCACACCCTCGAGAACCAGATTCGCATCCGGGATGTCGTGCTTATTGCCCGGGTGGAGGTTATGGTCGGTCAGAATTTCATTGTAAAAAGTCTTTCGTTCATGGTCACTCCTGATAGCCCATCTCGCGGCGCACCTTGCGGAGGCTCTCTACAAGACGGTCCAATTCCTCCTCGGTGTTATAGAAAGCAAAACTTGCGCGCGTCGTGGACGGTGTCTGCATAAACTGCATGAGCGGCTGTGCACAGTGGTGTCCCGCGCGGATATTCACCTTGTCGGCGTCGAGAATCGCCGCAATGTCGTGCGGGTGTACGCCCTCAATCGTGAAGGTGAAAATGCCGTGGTGCTCTTCGCCGCCCTTCGGTCCGAGCACTCTGAGGTGCGGAATCGCGGAGAGTTTCTCCATCGCGAGACAGCTGAGGTGCGCTTCGCGCTCCAGAATCGTGTCCCAGCCGAGCTGCTTGTAGTAGTCGATTGCCGCACGGAGGCCGACCGCGCCGCCCACATTGACGGTGCCCGCCTCAAACTTGTGCGGGAGCTCTGCCCAGGTCGCCTTCTCGCGGCTCACATATTCAATCATCTCACCGCCGAACAGGAAGGGCGGCATCGCAAGCAGAAGATCCCGCTTGCCGTAGAGCACGCCGATGCCCATGGGAGCCAGCATCTTATGGCCGGAAAACGCGAGGAAGTCCACATCGAGGTCGGCCACATCGACCGGAATATGCGGCACGGACTGCGCGCCGTCCAGAACGAAAAGACTGCCGTTCTCGTGCGCTATTCGCGCAAAGGTCTTCACATCGTTTGACGCCGAGCACATTCGAGATGTGCGTCATCGAGACGAGTTTCGTCTTCGGGCTCAGCATACGGCGGAAATTTTCTTCCGAGATATAACCCTCTTCGTCCGGCTCGAGGAACTTTAAAACCGCGCCCTTACGCGCCGCCGCCTGCTGCCAGGGGATCAGGTTCGAGTGATGCTCCATGACGGTGATCAGAATCTCATCGCCCTCGCCGAGAAAGGCCTCTGTCGCAGCGTAGGCGAGCAGATTCAGACTCTCGGTCGCATTCCGCGTGAAAATGATTTCCTGAATGCTTCCCGCTCCGATAAACGCGCGCACCGCCTCCCGCGCATCTTCATAGGCCTCGGTCGCCTTGACCGAGAGCTCGTAGAGGCCGCGCAGCGGATTCGCGTTTTCCTCGAGGTAATAGTGCTGCATCGCGCGGAGCACACTCTCCGGCTTCTGTGTCGTCGCGGAGTTGTCGAGGTAGGCAATCTCCGGATGCGCATGAATCAGCGGAAAATCCTTGCGGATTTTCGCGTCTATCGCTCTTCTCTCTTCACTCGTCATCGCTCTTCCCGCTCCTCTTCGTCATCGAGCTCCAGCAAGTCGTGGCGCGTCTTTGCGTCCGGAATTTTCCGCACAATCGCGTCGATTCTCGCCTTCGCCATCATCTCGTAAACATCATCCTTCAGCATGCCGCGGGACTCCATGTAAAAGAGCAGGTCCTCGTCGAGGCGGCCTATGGTCGCGCCGTGGTTGCCGACCACATCGTCCTCGCTGCAGAGAATAATCGGCAGCGAGCGGTTCTCGACGGTCTCGTCCATGAGGAGCACGTCCTCGGTCTCGTTGCCCTCGCTGCCGGAGCAGCCCTTCCTAAGGTCAATGCTGTCGCGGAACACTTTTTTCGCGTGACCGCGGAGTATGCCCTTTGCCGTGAATCTCCGCACCTGTCTTTTTACCGGTGTGGATGCTCTCATAATTCAGGTCGTAGCGCGCGTGATCCTCACCGACATAGCCGACATCGACCGCAACCTGCGAGCGATCCCCTTCCATCGCGGAACTGAAGCCCTGGTACACATGCTTGCCCGAGAGCACCAGGTGGATCACACGGAGTTCGGCATCCTTCGCGCAGACCGCGCCGACATCGTTCAAAAAGGTGTAGCCGCTGCCCGGGCGCACAATCTGCACCAGCGTGAGCTTGGCGCCCTCGCCGAGCGTAATTCTGGTCTGCACGCCCGCAAGGCCCTTCGCGTCTTCTTCCGAGCGATAGTCCATGACAGCCGTGAGGGAGCTCTCTGCCTCGAGGTTCAGCTCGACCTCGGCAAACTTGCCCGCCTGCGCCGGTGCGTCATTGGTCTTTGCACTCTTTAAGGCGATGCGTCCCTTCGGGTCGTACTCTTCGCCCTCATCCGGCAGCTTGAACGAGAGACGGAGCGCATCCCGCTCCGCAATCCGCTGTCCCGCCGGGACTGTGCAGATTAACACCGGGAGCTTTGCGGCCACAAGTGCCTTTCCGAATTCTTCGCCGCCGCCCGTCCGCATTTCGCGCACCCGGACGCCGTTTAACTTCTCAACGCGCACGCCCTCCGGCAACTCAATCGCCGGGGAGAGGCGCTCCATCGCGGGGAGATCTAAGAGCTCGCCGCCGTTCATCTTGAGCCAACCGAAGGTCGGGCTCGCCAACGTATTAAATTTCATCTCGCCCTCCTTATCCGATTGCACCCTTCATCTCAAGTCTGATCAGGTTGTTCATCTCAACCGCGTACTCCAGCGGCAGCTCTTTTCCGACATTGTCTGCGAAGCCGCTGACAATCAGCGCTCTCGCATCCTCCTCGGAGACGCCGCGGCTCATGAGATAGAAGACCGCGTCGTCCGAGATGCGGCCGATCTTTGCCTCGTGGCCCACATCCGCCTTATTGGTCTTGACCTCGATTGCCGGAATTGTATCCGAGCGGCTCTCGGCGTCGAGCATCAGCGACTGGCAGGAGGTGGAATTCTTTGCGTTCTCCGCGCTCGCCTGCACCACAACCGCCGAGCGGAAGGTCGAGATGCCGCCGCTCTTTGAGATCGAGCGGGTGTTCACATAGGAACTCGTATTCTTGCCGATGTGCACGACCTTGCAGCCGGTGTCGAGGTTCTGCCCCGCACCCGCAAAGGTGACGCCCGAGAACTCGGAGCGAGCGCGGTCGCCCGCGAGCACGCTCATCGGGTAGAGGTAGCCGACATGGGAGCCGAAGGAACCGGAAATCCACTCGACCTTGCCGTCCTCCTCGACTCTGGCGCGCTTCGTGTTCAGGTTGTACATATTCTTTGACCAGTTCTCAATGGTCGAATAGCGAATCGTGGCGCGCTTGCCGACAAAGAGCTCCACGCAGCCCGCGTGCAGGTTTGCGACATTGTACTTCGGCGCCGAACACCCCTCGATAAAGTGGAGGTAAGCGCCCTCGTCGACAATAATCAGGGTGTGCTCGAACTGCCCCGCGCCCGGCGCGTTCAGACGGAGTAGGATTGCAGCGGAATTTCGACGCGCACACCCGGCGGCACATAGACAAAGGAGCCGCCCGACCAGACCGCACCGTGCAATGCCGCGAACTTGTGATCCGTCGGCGGCACGAGCTTCATGAAGTGGTCGCGTATCATCTGCTCGTAGGGGCCGTGCATCGCGCTCTCCAGATCGGTGTAGATGACGCCCTGCTCCGCGACCTCTTTTTTCACATTGTGGTAGACGAGCTCCGAGTCGTACTGCGCGCCGACACCCGCGAGACTCTCTCGCTCCGCCTTAGGTATGCCGAGCTTCTCAAAGGTATCTTTGATTTCCTCCGGCACCTCCGACCACTCGGCGCTCATCTTCGCGTTCGGGCGCACATAGGTCGCAATCTTATCCATGTTGAGGCCTTCGATTGAAGGACCCCAGACCGGCATCTCGCTCCGCTCGAAAATCTCGAGGGACTTCAGGCGGTGCTCCAGCATCCACGCCGGGTCGTTCTTGGTCTTCGAAATCTCCCGGATAATCTCCGGTGTGAGTCCTGACTGAATGCGGTAGGCATCCTTCTCTTCGTTTCGGAAGTCATAGATCGAACGGTCTATGTCTTCCACATAGGTCCTCTCTTTTTTTCTTTCTTCCGACATACTCACTCCTTGTTCTCAAATTTGGCAAAGCCCTCGCGGTTGATTTCCTCGACCAGGCTGCCGTCGCCGTCCGCGACAATCGCCCCCTTCACCAGCACATGGGTCTTGTCCACCTTGAGCGAGGACAGAATGCCCATGTTGTGGGTGATGATAATCAGCGCGGAATCCTTGTCCTTCTGGTACTCCTCAACGCCGCGGCTCACGGTTCTGACCGCGTCCACGTCGAGGCCGGAATCGGTCTCATCGAGAATCGCGAGGCTCGGCTTCAGCATGAGCAGCTGTAAAATCTCCGCCTTCTTCTTCTCGCCGCCGGAGAATCCCACATTTAAGTCGCGGTCCGCGTAGCTTGGGTCCATGTTCAGCACCTCGAGTGCCTTTGCGATTTCCTTCCGGAAATCCCAGAGGCGAATGCGCTTGCCGGTTCTCTGCTCGATCGCATTTCGGATAAAGTTTGCGAGGCTGATGCCCGGTACCTCGAGCGGATTCTGGAAGGACATGAAAATGCCCGCCTTCGCGCGCTCATTGACCGGGAGATCTAAGAGGTTCTGTCCCTGGAACTCGACCGAACCGCCGATCACCTCATAGTGCGGATTGCCCATCAGCGTGTTGCCGAGCGTCGATTTGCCGGCGCCGTTCGGTCCCATCAGGACATGGGTCTCACCGGGCTTCACCGAAAGGTTCAGGCTCTTCAGAATATTTTTCTCTTCGACCCGCACGGATAAATCTCGCACTGTCAGTAAGTCTTTGCTCATAATTCTCCCTCCCTTGCGCCCTGCACAAGTTCACACAAATATTGCGTTTTTAGCATTATAGCGCGGCACGGTTCCCACTGGCAAGATTAATTCCTACCAATGTACTTGGAATTATGTATTTCTTGAAGTACAAGTACCGGCGTGTTACAATCCACTTTGAGACGTTTTGCTTATTTTTATGCAGAAATTCTCTATCTGTTCAGTCATCTTTACCGGAAACCGCGCAGTTCCGCGTTGAGCTTCGCAGTTCCGCACAAACAAGAAGGAGGTAATACTATGTATCATGTGGATCTCAACTCGGATCTCGGTGAGAGCTTCGGCGCCTACACCATAGGTCTCGACAAGGAGGTAATCGCGCAGATTTCCTCGGCGAATGTAGCCTGCGGCTACCACGCCGGCGATCCCCTCGTCATGGCGGAGACCGCCCGGTTGTGTCGGGAGGCAGGGGTCGCAATCGGCGCACACCCGGGCTTCCCGGATCTCATGGGCTTCGGCCGCCGCAACATGGCCTGCTCCCCGAAGGAAGTGAAGGCCTATATGAGCTACCAGCTCGGCGCACTCTATGCCTTCGCAAAGGCTGCGGGACTTAAGCTCCAGCATGTCAAGCCGCACGGCGCGCTCTACAACATGGCGGCAAAGGACGCGGCGCTCGCGCGCGCCATTGCAGAGGCGGTCGCGGAATTCGATGACAAGCTGATTCTTCTCGGCCTCGCAAACAGCTTCCTGCTCACGGAGGCAGAGGCTGTCGGTCTCCGCACGGCCTCCGAGGTCTTTGCAGACCGCGCCTACCAGGCGGACGGCTCCCTGGTGCCGCGCTCCAAGGAGGGCGCCGTGATTCATGACAAGCAGCTTGCGATTGCCCGCACCGTACGTATGGTAAAGGAAGGCAAGGTCACGGCAATCACCGGCGAGGAAGTCCCGCTCCGCGCGGATTCGATCTGTGTCCACGGCGACAACCCGTCTGCGGTCGAATTTGTCCGCGAAATCCGGAAGACCCTCACCGAAGAGGGTGTGCAGGTCGAAGCGCTCGGCAACTTTATCCAGTAAGTCTTCAACATCAAAAAGGGGTAGCAATATGAAAAGCAACCAGAACAGCCACAGTCTCTCCGTAAAACTCGGCGCGGCTTTCCTGATGGCAACTTCCGCCATCGGCCCGGGCTTCTTAACCCAGACCTCCCAGTTCACGGCAAAGTATCTCGCTTCGTTTGCCTTTGTGATTCTCTGCGTCATCATCATGGATGCGGTCGCGCAGACCAATATCTGGTCCGTGATCGGCGTCTCGGGCAAGCGCGGGCAGGAAATCGCAAATACGGTGCTCCCGGGTCTCGGCGTGTTTTTGACCTTCCTCGTGGTTCTCGGTGGTCTCGCCTTTAACATCGGCAACGTCGGCGGTGTCGCGCTCGGCTTTGACGCGATGTTTGGTCTCCACGAGAAAATCGGCGCCGTCCTCGGCGGCGCACTCGCAATCTGCATCTTCCTCTCGAAGAGCGGCAAGGCAGCCGTCGATAAGGTCGCACAGATTCTCGGCGGCGTCATCATCCTCGTCATGCTCTTTGTCGCAATTTCCTCGAAGCCGCCGGTCGGCGAAGCGGTGGTTCGCTGCTTCACGCCGGAACGTCCCGGCTCCATGGTAGGCCCCATGCTGACCCTGCTCGGCGGTTCCTGCGGCGGCTACATCACCTTCTCCGGCGCACACCGCCTGCTCGATGCGGGCTACGGCGGCAACAAGGATGAGGTCCCGCACTTCCGCCAGTCGGTCCTGACCGGTATCTCGGTCTCCGGCACCGTGCGCATTCTGCTCTTCCTCTGCGTGCTCGGCGTCTGCACCCAGGGAACCGCTCTGGTCACCGCCAATGTGGATGCGATTACAAGCGCGAAAAACCCGGCAGCGGAAGCGTTCCGCCTCGCAGCCGGCAATCTGGGCTACCGCCTCTTCGGTCTCGCACTCTTCTCCGCGGGCGTTACCTCGGTCATCGGCGCAGCCTACACCTCGGTCTCGTTCTTAAAGACCCTGCACCCCTATGTGCGCGAACATGAGAGTCAGTTCATCGTCGGTTTCATCGCATTCTCGACCCTCGTCATGGCAGTGCTCGGCGGCGCGAAAAAAATGGTTATCTTTGCGGGCGCGGTGAACGGCCTGATTCTCCCGATCTCGCTCTGCTGCATGCTGCTCGCTTGCCGTAACCCGAAGGTCGTCGGCAAAGAATATCGTCACCCGATCGCACTCTATGTCCTCGGATGGATTGTGGTGCTCTTCTCGGGCTACCTCGCGATCACGGCACTCCCGAATCTCGGAAAGCTCTTCTCGTAATCACCCCCGCAAGTTTGCGCAGAAAGGATTGTCATGGATACTTCATTTCCGCGCTTTCTGGTAAACGGAGACAGCGCCGTGAGCGCTGTCTTCGGCGACCGGATCTCGGAAGAGATCAACCAGAAAATACGCGCATTCCAGCTCCTGCTCACCGCGCGGCATATCCCGGGACTCATTGAGACCGTCCCGACTTACTGCACGCTGATGATTCACTATGATCCCTGCCTGCTCTCTATGAAGAGCTCCTTCAAAAACTCCGCGCGCTCGCGAGCGAGATCGATCTCACGGCGCTGCCGCCGAGCGAAGTCCTGGAAATTCCCGTCCTCTACGGCGGGGAGATGGGACCCGACCTCGCACATGTCGCAGAGCACGCCGGTCTTTCCGAAGCGGAAGTCATCAAACTGCACAGCGAGCCGGAATATCTGATTTACATGCTCGGCTTCACCCCGGGCTTCACCTATCTCGGCGGCCTGAATCCGAAGCTCGAGACCCCGCGCTTAGAGACGCCGCGCGTCCTGATTCCCGCGGGTTCGGTCGGCATCGCCGGCAAACAGACCGGCATCTATCCGATTGCCTCGCCCGGCGGCTGGCAGCTAATCGGCAGAACTCCCGTTCGTATGTATGACCCCGATCGCGAGGTTCCGATTCTGCCGCGCGCCGGCCAGTATATTCACTTCTCCCCGATCACAGAGGAGGAATACCGGAAGATTGAAGCGGAAATCGAGGCAGGAACTTATCGGCTGAACATCCGGAAGCGAGAGGAGGCTAAGGCATGAGCATTCAGGTGATTACCCCCGGCGCGCTGACCACAGTCCAGGATCTCGGCCGCAGCGGCTACCAGGCCTTCGGCGTCCCGGTGTCCGGCGTTATGGACCCGCGCGCCATGCGGCTCGCGAATATTCTCTGCAACAACCCCGAGGAGGAGGCCGTGCTCGAGTGCACGCTCCTCGGCCCCGCGCTCAAGTTTACCGCGGACAATGTCATTGCGCTGACCGGCGGCGACCTCGGCGCGACCCTGGACGGCCAGCCCCTCGCGCCCTACGGCGCGTATGCGGTGAAGAGCGGACAGACGCTCCGCTTCACGGCGCCGAAGACCGGCTGCCGCGCATATCTCGCCTTCCACGGCGGCCTCGACATTCCGCCCGTCATGGGCAGCCGCTCGACCTATTTGAAAGCCAAGCTCGGCGGCTTCTCCGGCCGCAAGCTCGAGAAGGGCGATGAACTCGGCTTCCGCGCGCCTATGGCGACGATTCCGAATCTCGATGTGCGCCGCTTCACCCCGGAATTTGTGCCGCGTGAGGTTTACACCCTGCGTGTGGTCCTCGGACCGCAGGACGACGCGTTCAGCGAGGAAGGCCTGCAAACTTTCCTGAACGAGACTATACGGTGACGCCGGAATTTGACCGCATGGGCTGCCGCCTGAACGGTGCGGCGATTGCGCACAAAAACGGTGCCGACATCATCTCCGACGGCATTGCCTTCGGCGCGATTCAGGTTCCCGCGTCGGGCACGCCGATTATCATGCTCGCGGACCGGCAGACCACCGGCGGTTACACGAAGATTGCCAATGTGATCAGCGCGGACTTCCGCCTGCTCTCGCAGCTGAAGGCGAACGATAAGGTTCGCTTTGCCAAGGTCTCCGTTGCCGCCGCGCAGGATGCAAAGCGCGCCGAGCGGGATGCGCTCCGCGTCTTTGCCTATGCCTTCGGGCGCTGAGATTCTATTCTAAAAATCAGAAAAGGACATCATTTCATGCATACAGAAGACGATACGAAGCTGACACCGCGGGAAGTCCGCGCGCTCGCCAGAGATAACAAGCTGACCGCCGCGACTTCCGCACTCTGCCCGGACTATGTGAAGGCAAGCCTCCTGATTCTCCCGGCGGCTTACGCGGACGATTTTCTCCGCTTTGCCTCCTGGAATCCGGAGGCCTGCCCCGTGCTCGAGGTGATACGGGAGAAACCGCTCTCCTCTTTTCTCGCACCCGGCGCGAATCTCTGCACGGACTTTCCGCGCTACCGCGTCTTTTTAAACGGCGAGGTCTCGGAGGAAGTGCGCGAAGTGAAGGCGCTCTGGAACATAGGCTCCGTCGGCTTCCTGCTCGGCTGCTCGGCCTCCTTCGACGGGGGCGCTGCTCGCGGCCGGTCTTCCGGTGCGCCATGTGGAAGAACATCGCGCGATGCCGATTTATCAGACCAAGCTCCGCACCTGCCCGGCCGGCCCCTTCCGCGGCCCCGTGCTGGTCTCGATGCGCCCCCTGCCGCAGGCTATGGTCAAGAAGGCCTATCAGCTGACCGAGCCCATGGAACTGGTGCACGGCGCGCCGATTCAGATCGGCGCCCCCGAAGAAATCGGCATTGCCGATTTGAACAAGCCCGATTTCGGCGAGGCAGTCAGCATCCGCGACGGCGAGACGCCGGTCTTCTGGTCCTCCTCGGCGACGGTACAGGCGGCTCTCCGCTTTGCGAAACTGCCGCTCGCCATCACCGATGTGCCGGGCTACCCGCTGATTTCCGACATCCGGAACGATGCGCTCCCGGAACTCTTTCAAAAAGAAAAAGCGCGCGTTTAATCAACGCAGCGCTTTCTCATTCCGCCGGTTCTCCCGGCGGTTTTTTATGCTCTCTATGACAAATTTCCGGAAGCCGCCGAAGAGATGCCCGTTCAGCATCATGAGCAGTCCCTCGGTCATACCGGGCGATATTTTCCCGCTGCCGAACTTCGAAAAGGCACGGAAAGGCATGTGATAGGCAAAAATCAGATTCAGGTCCGGCTCTCTTCGCGCCGCGCTCCTGTTCAGCGCACGCCGAAGCTGCCGGTAAAGGAGCCGCGCGAGGAGCCCGCGGGAGCGCCTGAGCTCATGGAGCGCATCGCCGCGGAGGAGCTCCCCGGCAATCGGGTGCCGCTCGAGTTTTCGCCCGAGCAGCCGCTCAAACTCCGCCCTTCCGATCTGTTGCGCCGCCCCGCTGAAATAGTGGGGCAGGCGCTTTTTTTTTCGTCGGGACGGCCAAGCTTCTCCCCCGCCCGCACGAGTTCCCCGTTCAGGCGGATATCCGCCGCGGAGGCGCCGATCAGAATCCGGTAGCGCCCGCTCTCTTCCAGAAAGCGGTTCGCTACGCTGTCAAAGACCCGGAAACTCTTATCGTCAAAGGGGATAAACACTTCCCGCTCCTCCCCCGCTTTCAAAAAGACCTTGGCAAAGCCCTTCAGTTCTTTTTCCGGCCGGAAGGTCTCGCTCTCTGCGGCACAGATATAAAGTTCCGCGATCTCCGCGCCCGCCCGGCTGCCGGTATTCCGAAGCCGGAAGCGGACACCCGCTTCGCTGAGTCGCAAATCCTCGTAGGCAAAGCGCGTATACGAAAGGCCGAAGCCGAACGGATAGCGGAGCGGCACTTTCGCCTTGTCGTAATAGCGATATCCGACATAAATGCTCTCGCGGTACTCCGCACAGTTGCCGCGCAGTTTCCGGTAGGGATAGGCCGGCGTATCCGAAAGCGCCAGCGGATAGCTCTCGGCGAGTTTCCGGAGGGGTTCGCATCGCCGTAGAGGAGTTCCGCCATCGCACCGGCGCCCGCCTCGCCGCCGAGATAGCCGTGCAGGATGGCTCTCGCCCTGGCGGCCGGCGCGAGATCCACGACCGAACCCGCGCTCAGCACGAGGACAAGGTTCGGATTCACGGCCGCAAGCGCGCGGAGCGCCCTCCGCTGCGCTGTCGGGAGCGCCAAGGTCTTACGGTCGAGCCCCTCGGTCTCCGCCATCTCATCGAGCCCGCCGCAAAAAATCACACAGTCCGCGCGGCGCGCGAGCCGCAAGGCCTTACGGAGCCGTCTCGCCTCCTGTCGCTTCGTGTCGTTTCCGTGCCGCGCATAGCCGCTCACGGTGCCGAGCAGTTTTTGTCCGAGGCGCTGCGTGAGCTGCCCCCGAAGGGTCTCGACCCGACGACTGTTTACGAGCGAAGACCCGGCTCCCTGGTAGCGCGGCACGCGCGCAAAGTCTCCGATCAAAGCGACCGTCTCCTCACCGGTGAGCGGCAGAATGCCGTCGTTCTTTAAGAGCACCGCGCTCTCCCGCGCGGCGCGACGCGCGAGTGCGTGCTGCCGAAGCGGATCGACCGGCTTTGCTTTTTTTGCCTGTACCGCGACCCGCCTAAGGGTACGGAAATAGTCGGAAAGACAGGCGTCGATTTCCGCCTCGGAGAGCTCCCCGCGCTCTACCGCATGCATCACTTCCCGCGCCGCATGGAGCCCCGGGTCCGGCATCTCGATTGTTGTGCGGCACTGAATCCCGCGGATATGGTCGTCCGAGCCGCCCCAGTCCGTCACGACCATGCCGTCGTAGCCCCACTCTTTCCGGAGAATCTCGAGCATGAGCTGCGGATTTTCATTCGACTGGAGCCCGTTCACCTGATTGTAACTCGTCATCAGCGCGCCGGGTTTCCCCTCTTTGACCGCAATCTCAAAGCCGGTCAGGTAAATCTCCCGGAGCGCTCTTTCATCGACCTCGGCGTTTAAAATCATGCGCCGGAATTCCTGCGAATTTACGGCATAGTGCTTCACGCAGGCGAGTGCGCCGCCGCGCTGAATACCGCGCACATAGGCGGCCGCCAACTTGCCGGAGAGATAGGGATCCTCCGAAAAGTACTCGAAATTCCGCCCGCAGAGCGGACTCCTTTTTGATGTTGAGCCCCGGGGCCGAGCAATATGTCCACGCCCTGCGAACGCGCCTCGCTTCCGAGCGCCTCGCCGACCTCCTCCGCGAGCGCCGTATCCCAGCTGTTGGCGACAGTCGCCGCCGTCGGGAAACAGGTCGCGGGGAGCGAGGCGTTCAGCCCCAGGTGGTCGCCGACGCCCTCCTGTTTCCGGATCCCGTGCGGCCCGTCGGAAAAGAAAAGAGCCGGCAATCCCCGTCTGGGGAGTGCCCGGCTCTTCCACGCGCCGCCGCCGGATAACAGCGCTGCCTTTTCGAGCAGACCGAGCCGCCCGATACGAGTTTCCGACATCTCTGTCTTTTTTTCTTTCATCTGTCTACTGTCTCCTGACTGCGCCGCGGCATAATCCAAAATTTCATCGCCGGAAAACTGATTGCGACCTGCATGACAATGTTCAGCACTGCCGAAGCCATGATGCCGAAAGCGCGGCAGCGTATAGGCCGGTAGTGCCGCCGAGAGCAGTACCAGCAGGACTGCGAGCAGCGCAAAGCGAAGTGCCGCCTGTCCCGCCGCTGCCGACGAGTGAAATACCAGTTTTCGCTGCACGAAAAAATTGACGGTCTGTGCGAGCGCGGTCGCGAGCAAAAAACTCAAAAAGCCCGCGAGTCCCAGATCCTCTGCGACATTCCGATAACGGAAAACCAGAAAGGAAAACGGTACGGTCCGCAACCCGCGAAACAAAACATGTGTGCCGAGATAGGTCATCAGAAAATTCACCAGCGTCGAGCAGTTCGAGAGCAGGTTAAAAAGTAAGAACTCCCGGAGTGCCGGATGGCGCCGAAAAAACCGCTGCATTGCGCCGCACTCAGTCGTAGAGAGTGTCCGGGTGCTGAATACCGCGCTTGATCTTTTCCGCTGTCTCGCTGCCGCAGAGCTTTGCGACCAGCGCGAGGCCGAAGTCCATCGCCGTGCCGAGCCCGCGCCCCGTCGTGAGGCCTTCGCTCTGCTCCACCGCGGCGCCTGTCCACTCCGCGCCGTTGATGCCGTCAATGCCCTTTTCCCAGCCCGGATAGCAGGTAAAGCGCTTGTTCGCAAAGAGCCCCATCTTTCCGAGTATGCTCGGCGCCGCACAGATGGCCGCGAGCTCCTTGCCCTGTTCCGCCTGCGCTTTCAAGGTCTTAGCCACCAGGGCATGGCGCACCAGATTGCTGACCCCCGGCATACCGCCCGGCAGGAAAATCACATCTTCCGCCGAGAAGTCCATCTCCTCAATCAGGCGATCCGTCACAATCGCAATGCCGTGAGAACCGGTCACGACCCGCTCTCCGCTCACGGAGACCAGGGTCACCTGTACCTCGGCGCGCCGCAAGAGGTCGACGACCATCAGGCATTCCACTTCTTCCAAGCCCTGTGCGAGCAGGGCACTCACCCGTTTCATACGCTCTCCTCTCACGCCTCCGCCTGCATTGCCATGCGGAGCGGCGGTATCATCTGTTTCTTCCGGCTCACGACGCCCGGCAGATAGAAGTAACCCTCTTTTTCCGGCTTGCGGCGGAAGGCGCGCTGCGCATACTCCTCCGCCATGTTGCCGTACCAGAATAGCTCGGTGCTCTCCGACGGCGTGTCGGTCGCCATATAGTAGACCGTATCGACACCCGCGCGGTTTGCCGCGCTCTCGAGGAAGGGTCTCACGAGCTCCTCGGCCATCTTCCGGTTTTTCTCGGTCATAAAGGTGCTCTGGCTCACGCCGAAGCGGATGTCGCCGAACGTGAAGACCTTGAAGTCCGCAAAGAAAATATCCTCGGCGCTCCGACCGGTCAGATCTTCTCCGGCCTCAAACATCTGGTTCGCGTAGCTCTCGATATCGACTTCGGCGATGGTTGCGAGCGCCTCTGCGGCCGCGCGGTCCCGCGCCGTGCAGGTCGGCGAGCGGAACATCAGTGTATCCGAGAGAATTGCCGAGAGCATGAGTCCCGCAATCTCCTTCGGCGGTGTCAGGTTCTTCTCCTGCATGATCGTATAGATAATGGTATTCGTACAGCCGACCGGCTCGTTCCGGAAGTAGGCCGGGCTGCCGGTCTCCAGATTGCCGATTCTGTGGTGATCGATGATCTCGAGAATATCCGCCTGCTCCATGCCGTCCACAGTCTGCGTGAACTCGTTGTGGTCCACCAGAATGACCCGCTTCGGGTGCAGATTTAAGAGGTTTCTGCGGCTCACGACACCGACATACTTGCCGTCGGAGTCGAGAATCGGGAAGTAGCGGTGGCGCACGGAGGCCATAATCTTCTTCGCATCCTCGACATAGGTGTTGAGGCCGAACTGCAGAATATTATTGCTCTGCATGATGTGGCGCACCGGAATCGCCGTGCTGATGAGGCGCGCCGCCGTATAGGTGTCGAACGGGCTTGTCAGCACCGTGCAGTTCTTCTCCTTCGCGCGGCTCAAAATGGTCTTGCCCGCGAGCGCGCCGCAGCAGACCACAATGCAGGACGCTCCGCACTCAATTGCGCAAATCTGTGCCTCATAGCGATTCGAGACCAGCACAATATCGTTCTCGCCGACAAACTCCTCGATGACCTCGGGGCTCGTCCCGATGTAGATATGGCCCTCTTCGATGCAAGCCTCCGGATCGCCGGAAATGAGCTCCGCCTCGAGGGTCGCAATCAGGTTCTTATACGGCGTCTTCGCCGTCGCGAGAATGCCGTTGTCGAGGAGATTCATGTTGATATTCATGATATCCGTGACCGAGACCAGTCCCTGGAGCTCCTGCTCCGGCGTCGTAATGCAGAGGGTCTCAATGTCCTCCTCGCGCATCTTCTTCCAGACCTCGCGGAGACTCATCTCCCCGTCGATGCCGGGCTGAATGCGGAAGTCGATGTCCTTCATCTGCGGGCTCACACTCATGATGAGACGCGGCGCCTTCATCTTCCAGTAGTCGAGCACGAACTGCGACTCGCGGTTCACACTGCCCGCTCTCCGCGCCTCGTACTCACCCTTCGGATCGATCTGCTTTTTCAGCCAGCAATAGCTGAGCGCTGCGCAGATGGAGTCCGTGTCCGGATTTTTGTGTCCCACAATATTGATTTTCTTTCTCCGGTTATGAGTCGGCACGCGTATTCTCCTCTCTCTTCACAGCGACGCGGCCGTCCACGCAGTAAAACGTGAAGGTCGCGAGAAATAACTTTTTCCCCTTGGAATCGGTCACCTCGGCCGCAATCACGGCTGTCTTGCTGCCGCGGCGCAGCACATAGCTATGTCCGTAAATGCGCTTCTCCTCGGTCGACGCGAGATAGTGCAGATCCGCGGTCTGCGTCACATAGGCGTGGCCGCTGCCGCGCGCCGTCATGCCGGCGATCACATCGGCGAGTGCGTAAAACGCGCCGCCGTGTACCATGCCGTAGGCATTCGTCACATCGTCCTCGACGTCCAGATAGCCCTCGGCGCTCTCCTCTTCCAGATCCGTGAGCACCACATGATTGTGCAGCGCAAAACGGTTGTTGACAATTAAATCCCTGATTCTCTTCTAATTTCTGTTTACTCATTGAATCTCTGCAATAACCTCCATGACCTTTTGCTTCTTCCATCCCCTGCGCAAGACTCAGCGAATAGGCGTAGTCGCCGCGCTGCCAGGTCGCGAGATACACTCTGCCGTCCTGGCCGCGGAGGCGCACCTCTCCCTCGCTGTCGCTGACCCTGCGGTCCTCCGGATAGACCGTGTAGTCGCCGCTGATATCTTCCATGCTCTTTTGCCTTTGCGGAGCAGTGCCTGCGTCTCGGTCTGATCCGCAAGACTGCCGTAAAAGACCTGAACAATGCCGCCGTCCTGTATCACCTGGACATGGCTCAGATGAAAGTCTCCGATCTCCTCCGGTGCCTTCAGCTCCACGCCGGTCTCTTTCAGCGCTTCCTTCAGATCCCGGACATCGATCCAGGGATTTGCGGTCTCGGCGGTCCCGTCCGTCGCAGCGGCGGTGCTCTCCGCTGCCTGCGTGATTTCCGCACTCGCTGTCGTCTGACTTTCCGCCGGGCTCTCCGCTTGTTTCCCGCCGCAGGCGGTGAGGGCGCCGATTGCCAGCATAAGTCCCCAGCGCGGTCACAGATACCTTTCTCCGGTCTCTTCTCATCTCTGCTCTCCTTTCCGATGCGGATAAGCATTTCTCCGCTTTTATCTTAGCACAGGCACGCAAATTCATGCCATACCTTCCGATGGCAGAACTTGCACGAAAAAACGCCGCGGGACCCCTGTGCCCCGCGGCGTTTTCATCAAACCTGACTGTACTTTTGAAAAACGACTCAGATTTCTTCTTTTTTCCGGAAGAGAAGAAGGACACCGAGACCGGCTGCGCAGAAAACTGCTGCCGCCGCGCTTGCCGGCTGACCTGTCTTCGGCATTCTGCCCTTTCTGCCGCTCGCGCTCACCTGTCCCGCAAGTCTGTTGCCCGCGTTGCGGAGTGCCGCACCTGTGCTCGGCGCCGTCAGACTGCCGGTACCGTCTACCGTCGCATTGGCCGACGGCGTAAAACCGCTGTCGTTGCTGCCCGGCACCGTTGCGCTCGTGTTCGTCGCGCTACCCCGGTACGCCGCGCTCCTCCCCGACATTCTGCCGCTGCCGGTGTAGCTTCTGCCGCCGCCGCTACTGCTGCTCGAGAAATAGTAGCTGTTTACGAGGTCAAAGTTCATATCCTGTCCCACCGCGCGGATTCGGCTTGTCGCCGGGAAGCGCAGCACATAGTTGCCGCCGCTCAGAACCTCGGACAGTCTGTAGGAATGCACCGACTGCACCTCGCCCTCTCGCTCTGCCTCCGAGGCGCTCGCAAGCTAGTGCATTGGAGCGCGAAGCGCGCACCGCATTGGCATCCGTCGCCTTTCTCGAGCTGGTGCAGACCCTCGACAAAGTACCACTGTCCGTCCGCATTCGGCCGGACAGTCGCAATCCTCGACTGGCCCGGAATCACATTCTGCTCCGCATCCAGCGCATCGAAGCGGACCTTAATCTCCGCCGGACGAGCCGAGACATTGTTGCTGTCATCCCAGGTCTTTCGAATCACGACCGGGGTCTCGCCCGTTCTGTGATCGACGCTGACCGCCTCGGTCTCCGCATACGCGGAAACCGAACCCTGATTGCCGAAGTAGTAGGGCTCTCTCGCGTAGACACTCGAAAGATTTTGCGGTGTCCTCCTTCACAAAATAGCTCGTGCCGTCCGCAAGGCCGTCGATTTTCGCCGCGTCATTGCCGTAGAGGTTCACGGTCGCATAGCTCGCGTACGCGCTGTCCACGCCGTACTGCGCGCGCACCGCATCCGAGAGCGTCGCAAAGCGAATCTCCTGCTTTTCGCCGTTTCTCTCCAGCGAATAGCTGTCCGGCGCACTCGTAGAGGAATACCTGCACGCTCGCATCTCCCTGTACCGCAATGCCGCTTCCCGCCGTAAAGTGACGAAGCGACAGCTTTGCATTGCCGGCCGCAAACGCACTGAGCGGAAAACCGAGCGCCGCGAGCGATGCGGTCATCGCGCAGGCAGCAAAACTGCGCGCAAACTTTCCGAACATTCCCTTCTTCTTCATAAATGAGACTCCCCTCTTTCCGGCCTGCACCCTACAGCGCAGGCAAAGGCAAACTTCAATTGACACCGCTATCATAAAAAAACGGGCACCTCAGGTCAATAGAAGTTATTAAATCGACTTTATTCCGTAAGAACTCCGCAATAATTTCCGGACAGCTTCCGTTTTGACGGCATACCGCTTTCGCGCTATAATAAACTCACCGATGACATTGTTTTCAGGAGGTCTGCTATGTGGAATATCGTGACCGATTCCAGCTGCGACGACATACGCTTTGAAGAAAAGCGCGAAGATATTCTGTACCAGAGCGTCCCCTTTTACCTCTATACCGATCAGAAGGAATATGTGGACGACGGAACCGTTTCGATTCCGGAGATGATGGCGGACCTGCAAAAGAGCAAAACCGCCCGCACCTCCTGTCCCTCCCCGGCTGCCTTTGCCGAGGCCTTTCGGAAACCCGGCGATGTGATTGCCTTCACCATTTCCTCCGAGCTCTCGGGCAGCTTTCAGAGCGCCGAGACCGCGCGCCTCATGGTCGAGGAAGAGGAACCCGGTAAACGTATCACCGTCTTTAACACGCGGACGGACGGTCCCTCGATTATGCTCCTAATCCGGGAGACCGCGCGCATGATTCTGGACGGCCTCGATTATGCGGAGATTATCTCCCGCATCCCGGCCCTCATAGACCGCACCTTCATTGTCTATGCGCTGTCCTCTTTCAATAATCTGATCCGGAACGGGCGCATGAGTCGCCTGACCGGTTTTCTTGCGAACACGCTCGGCTTCTGGGGGGTGGGCATCGCGAGCCCCGAGGGAACCATACAAATCAAGGGCAAGGTCCGCGGCACAAAAAAGGTCCTGGACAGCATTGTCCAAGACCTCAGGGAAAAGGGAAGAGCCGTTCAGGAAGTCGTAATTGTGCACTGCCTGAACCAGCCGGTCGCCGAGGCACTCGCAAGTGCCATTCGGGAGGCATTTCAGTCTGCTTCGGTCGAGGTGCGACCGGCCGGCGGCCTTGACTGCTTCTACGCCGAGCAAAACGGCATGATTATCGGCTATCGCGTTGCAGCGCACTGAGGCGCCGCGCCCGGTCAAGCTCTATCCACTCGAGAAGACCGAGCGGACGGTACGCCGAAAACATACAAAAACAGTTGATCATGAGACAGGGGATGTCCTTTTCGAGGATTTCCCCTGTCTCTCTGTCTCTCTGCGGGCGCTTTGCCGCCCTTGTCTCCGCGATGAAGCGGTTCACGAGCACCTCATCGAAGGTATCGTGCAGATGGCCGTAGAGCATGACACTCCGCGGTTCCCCCTCTGCGGTCAGCCGGTTCTGCCCGTTGTAGCAAAAAACCGGGTAATGCGAGAGTATCACCTTTCTCCCCTCGTCGTGAAATTCCGCGTAGTCCTGAATCCAGTGAAAGCGGCTGCGGTCAAAGGTGCTCTTTTTTAGAAAATAGTCGTGATTGCCTCGAATCAGATAGAGCTCACCCTTCAGCTGCCGCACGATCTCATTGGTCTTCTCGGCCTTTCCCACGGAGAAATCGCCGAGGATGAACACCTCGTCCTTCGGCGACACCGTTTGATTCCAGGCGGCAATCATATGCGCGTGCATTTCTTCGAGGGAGGCAAAGCCCCGGCAGTCCATCTCGCGGTTTAAGTTGTCGTGAAAAAAATGTAAATCCGAGATATAGCGCTTCATCCCGCCTCCTGTCAAATTCAGTTCTTTCCGATTGCGTCGACAACGCTTTCCGCAAGCTGCTCCGGCGTCATGCCCTGCGCTTTTAAGAGCGTCGAGATGCGGTAGCGGTCATAAAAGGCCTTCGGGAGGCCGCGGAGCAAGACCTTCATTTCGCTGTCTCCGTAAAAGCTCGCCACTTTCGCCCCGAAACCGCCCGAGAGCAGAGCGTCTTCCAGCACCAGAACGGCGCGGTGATCCTCTTTGAGAGACGCAAGCAGCGCTTCATCGAGATCCGAGACCACCCCGGGGTTAACGAGGGTCGGGCGCAGGCCGTACTTCTCTTCGAGGAGAGCGGCTGTCTTTTTGCCGAGCGCCTGCATGTCGCCGGGCGCCAGAATCGCTGCCTCCCTGCCGCGACGCACAATTTCATAGTGCGCGGGCAGCGAAAAGCTCTCCCGTACCGGACCCGTCGCGTGGCAAAGTTCGGTGGAGGGAATGAGGATTGCGACCGGATTTTCTCTCTGCTTCAGGGACCAGCGGAGCATGCTCAGGTACTCTTCGACCGAGGTCGGCGCGAGTACAATGAGTTCCGGGATATTGCAAAGCATGGGGAGCGCCAGTACGCCGCTGTGCGTCACATCGCTCATACCGAAGAGCGAGGCGCTACCGAGCAGCATCGTGACCGGGCTCTTCTGGATGCAAATATCGTGAACCAGCTGGTCGTAGGCGCGCTGTAAGAAAGTTGCCTCCGTAAAATAGACCGGCTTTGCCCCGCGCTTTGCCGCGCCCGAGGCGATGGCGAGCGCCGTCTGCTCCGCAATGCCGACATCGAGATACTGCGCGCCGAGCATAGCGCGGCGCTCGGGCGTTAAATCGACGGTGCCCGGCACGCCGGAGGTCAAAACGAGTACGGCGGGATCTTCCGCCGCTGCCTGTAAGAGAAAGTCCGCGGTCGCCTCCTCATAGCTCTCGCCCTCAAAGCGGAAGTCCGGCAGGGTCTCGCCGCTCTCCCGGTCAAAGGGGAAGTGCCAGTGGAACTCTTCCTTTCGGGTCTCCGCAGGACCGTAGCCCTTGCCCTTAAGGGTGTTGATGTGGAGCACGACCGGGTGGTCTAAGTCCTTCACCGCGTTCAGCGCCCGAATCAGCGCGCCGATGTCATTGCCCGCCGCCTCATAGCGATAGTCGAGCCCCATCGCGCGGAACAAATTGTTCTCGGAAGTCCCGTTGCTCTCGCGGAGCGCCTTCAGCGAGGCATAGAGCCCGCCGTGATTCTCTGCAATCGACATCTGGTTGTCGTTCACCAGAATGAGAAACTGCCCCTTAAATTCACCCGCGGTGTTGAGACCCTCGAGTGCCTCGCCGCCGGAGAGCGAGCCGTCGCCGATGACAGCAATCACCTTCTCCGTTCCGCCGAGCAGCTCCCTGGCCTTCGCCATACCGAGCGCAAGATCGATCGAGACCGAGGTGTGCCCGAGTTCAAAGAAATCGTGCGGGCTCTCCTTCGGATTCGAGTAAGCCGAGACATCGTCGTAGTGCGCGGGATCCGTGTAAGCCTCCCGCCGCCCGGTCAGCATTTTGTGCGGATAGGTCTGGTGGGAGATGTCGTAGATGATTTTATCCTCCGGCGAAGAAAAAACCGCGTGGAGCGCTACGATCGCCTCGATGAACCCGAGATCCGGCCCCACATGTCCCATATGCCGGCTCGCGCGGACGATGAGTGCCTCCCGCATCTCGGCCGCGAGCGCCGGCATTTCTTCGATACTCAACTTCTTCACATCCGCGGGGCTGTTGATTTTTTCCAGATACATGTCTCTTACCTCGTTTCAAAACAGTTGCCTAACAGCAGTATTATAAGAGCCGCCTGCGCAAAAGAAAATAAACTCCGAAAAAAACAGCGGGAGCTTGCGCTCCCGCTGCGTGCCTGGGCTGGCCGGATTCGAACCGTCGAATGAAGGAG